>Ga0209208_10003859_pt1 | contig 21428 bp, 20 predicted proteins | sample S1TSphfallax_3_FD_187694 | JGI IMG/M metagenome (GOLD analysis project Ga0209208, IMG submission 187694) | Host-associated microbial communities from peat moss isolated from Minnesota, USA - S1T2_Fd - Sphagnum fallax MG (SPAdes) (version 2) | ecosystem: Host-associated > Plants > Peat moss >...
CCAAATGACTGCTCCCGTCCCCACTCGAGCTCTCATAACTGCTGCGAACTCTCTCAGATCCCCAAAACCTAAAACTGTCTCTGCTGCTTCTGCTGCTATGTGTCCTTCCCATCCTTCCTAGCGCTTGCTTCGATCTCCCCCATTCCAGAAGCCCTTGCTTCAGTTTCAGAGGATGATAATGACGATAATGGACCGCAAGCTTCAACCCGTCTCTTTCTCCTCCAATTCCTGGCTTGCTTCTCACGGGACTAGCAAAGAGCTCGTATAGACGAGCTTGAGGATGCAACGACAAGTGCAGGGAATCCATGGAAGTTTTTGCAAGCCAAAGAAGCGTTTATTCACCCCCAAAACAATCCGAACAAATTGCGATGAGGAAATTCCGATCCAGAGAAAACGAAAACACAATCTCTGATTCTCGTTACGATCTGCGAAGGCGATCAAGCTCCGGGGATGATCCGCGTTCACTGCATATTCGTCTTGAGCTTCAAGCTCTTCTTCGTCAGCAACCGGCACAAGAGTGCCACTGTGATCAAAATGACGCTCCCTGTGCGCCCTAAAGTCCATGTTAACTGTTTTTTTTTTGGGGTTGGCCTTGCCTACTACCAAGGCCCTTAAGGATATTTATTGTGTTTTGATTCATTATAGAGTATAGTAGCTTAAGGGATTTTGGCCCATACTAGGTCTATTTTTATTTTATGAGGATTTTTGAAAGATGATATATTTTGGCTTGTGTTGAAACTTGAGATTAGTTATAAAATCATAATATCTTGAAGGATTTTGGTTTCTTTCAGAGGATTTTTTTTTGAAGATTATATTTTTGCATGGTGAAATATTTGAATTTTCATAATTCTTCTTTTGCCTTAAGATATATATATTTTTAATGTAAATGACAAGGAGACAATGCAACACACCCCTTGTTTTTGTTTTTTTTTTAGCTGGCGGGTGGGTGTAGCCCTTTGAAGTAATGTTCATGATATAAGCCCACAAGCAAGGGCTTTGTCGAGCATAAAGACCGGTATTGATTTTATGTTTTAAATTTTTTTCTCATGATACCCTCATGGATACCGGAAGATACCTTACGATGTCTAGCCAGGGGAAAAAAATCAAAAGTGAGTGTTTTTGTTTTTTGGGCTTTACGGTTTTTCAAAATGCCCACTCTTCACCGAGCGGAAATTGCCCACTCTTCACCAAGGAATTTTTTTTCGGCCATCTACACAAATTACTAAAGTCAAAAACACATGTGTTTAGGCTACTCGGACTCTGAATTTGTAGTGATGAAAATACTTGGAATTTAATAATGTTTTGCATTGGTGTAAACATTAAAAAATCACCTCCATGCACACCTACTACCATAGTACCTGAACGATTTTGGCATAAATTAAATTATTTTTTGTTTTGCCAAACTTTTGAAAAAATATTTATTACATGTGCCAAAAAAACAATGACCAAGAGTACACTTCAATTTCTGTAAAAAATAGTTTTTGTTTCGGTTGAATTTCTGGGGGTTTGGAAGGGTTGGGGGTATAATTTGTTTTTCAAATGTTCCCGATGATGGATTCCCCCAAACAGAAATCATCCCATTTTGTGAAGGAAAATAGATCATCAATTGGAACGCTTTTGGATATTCAAGAATATTCTGTTTTTCATCATGGAATTCTCAAATTTGTTTAATTGTTTGAAAGACATGTGTTGGATTCACAATGATTTTATTTTTCGCAAAATCTCACAACTAGTGATAAAAGGGGGCTTGTGGGTCCTAGGATATTTTGGGTGCAAAATTCTGTCAAAATGAAAAAAATTAAAAGAAAATATTCTGTCACAATATACTCTTTTTTTACAAAATTAAAAAAAAAAACATTTGAGAATGTTTTTTGGGGAAAACATTTCACCACATTTAGACTCTGCTTTTAATTTGTCAGTAGTTTTTTAAACGAGTTGTTTTACTCTTTAGATAGGGAAAAAGAAAAATTTGAAGTCACCATATTCAGACAATAGTTTGTAGCATGTCATCAAACTATAGCATTTTATTCTTAAAATTTTCTAATGTCCTCTCTGATGTGTATCCAAATTTGGCTAAGTCCTCTTGTGGATGATTGCCAACAAACCAACCTTGCAAAAACAAAACACTGGTGTTGAAGCTGCCTTGCACTATGGTCTAAGCAATCAGCACACATTTCCCAGCGAGCTCATTGGTAAGAAACAAGTTTTCTTACCAATGCCATCACTTGGACCAATCATCATGATCAACCAATCAAAAATAATAATTTCTTTTGCTAACCCTTTTAGAGATTATTGTACCCTCTTCAGTTTTACAGATCCAACCTCAATTTGACACTATTTAAACACATTGTGTTTCATCCAAAGTATTGTGTATTATATTATCATTAACCTTGGAGAATTGGAGATGTTCTTAGTGGAAAAACAAGCATTAACTTTATATTATTGTGTTGTTTCCGGTCCGTCATTATTCTTGGACCATTAGACCAGTTTTTTTTTTTTAAAACTTGAAATTAAAATCTAATTTTTAAATTAAAAATTGCAATTTTGTGATGTTGCCTGGCTGGTGATGATTTATAAGAGGCTACGGGTTGGAGAGGAAAGTAGAAAAAAATTAAGAATCCTGCCATATTCTGGCAACATGTTAGAAGTTAGAACCTATTTGTGTAAATATGGCAATTTCACTCAAAGTTTCCTCAAAATCTTTGCAACTTTGGCCCATTGTTTTCACAAAAATCCTTTGTATGAGTTGTTGCATTAGATTTTTCTTGGGGTCACCAAATGGCAAAAATTCTCCCCCCCAAAAAAAATAGACCTGAAAAATTAAATGAAGGTGACAATTTTAGGTCAGAGTAGAGTACCCTAATACATTGCCAGCTTCAACACTGATTTACATTATTTTCACAATTGTTGAAAATTTTCAAAAAATGTAAATTCAAATTAAATTGTTTTTGTGATGGAAAATATTGATTCTTCAAGAGTTTTTTTAAAAAATAAAATTTGTTGGGGGTCCAAATGAAAACTTCAAAATTAATTAATTATTCAACAAACATGTGTCAAAGCTGCCAAGCTACTCCAGTAGCATTCAAGTTTGGCCCAAAAGGGCGTTTTGAGGAACCCCATTTTCAGGAACCCACCCACTGGGGGGAGAGAGCACAGCAGGAAGGGGGGAAGATGGAACCCCTACGTCACATCTCAGTTGGGAGGTTTTGTGAACCCTAAAACCCTCCTCGTTCATCTTGTTGTTGCCTTCGAACCGCGATGGTGGAAATTTCCTTTTCTTCCTTCTAGTTTCTCCGTTTTTTTGTATAGTAGAATCCAAGAGTTTCGGTTCTGGTTTTGGGTTGTTGATCGTCTCCTTCTTGTTGTTTTCGTCAGTTTTGGTTTTGCAAAGGAGCTTCTCTTTGAAGCTCCTTTTGCCTGTTGCACTGGGTATGGAATTTCTCTCTCTATTTCTTATCTTTGTGCAGTTTCAGTACCCCCATGAGTGTGTAAGATTCGGGTGTTGGGTTTGTACGTGTGGGAGTGTTTAGGGTTTTTTTTTGGGGTTGTTGTTGCAGTCAGCAGATGAGCTTGAACAGTGCTTTGTTATTCTTTTGTGGGTTTTTCCATGACAGCTATGGTGGTCTGGATGTTCAGCTCAAGTGAGCATTTTTGAGTATAGAAGCTTTGTTGCTGCTGGAGCTCTTTCAGCTTGAAAGGGGTGGAGCTTGATCAAATGGCATCATCAATGTACCAGCACACACCACCTGCAGGAAGGCCACCACCTCAAGCTGCTGCTGCTGCTCCTCCACCACCTCCAGGTGACCACGGCCACTATGCTCAGGGTTTGTATCATTCATATGCACCTCCTCCTCTTCCTCCGCCCCCACACTACCCTGGGATGCCGGCTGCAGAGCATAACCCTTACAATCCCAATTCTCTTCCCCCACATCATCAGCATCCTGGATATGCCGGACAAGGATACAATCCTTCCTCTCATCATCACATGCATTCTTCTTCCTACACCGCCCCACATTATGGTGGTCCTCCGGCACAGCATTCTTCAGGCAGTTATCCCTCACATCCACACCAAGGGACTGGACATGGTCATCAAGGGCAGGGCTTGGGTCCCTCAGCAAATCGATATAACCAGGCAACTCATCAGGTAATGCTCTCTTTGAAAAAGTATTATATTTGGAGAACCATAATCAGTTTCCATTTTTGAGACTCTCTGTCTTTCAGGGATTTTGAACTTGGTGATAGGAACCTCTTGGCATACCCTTGTCTTCACAGTCCTGGACTAGTTGTTTCATCCCATGCAGATATTGTGCTGCTGTCTTTGGTTTTGAGGTTTTTGAGAAGAATCCACACCTATAGTGGTATTCTGTGAGATGATGATATAGGCATGGTCTCAGAAGATGCCACCAGGCCAAGGAAGTACAACACTAGTTCCACAAGGGGCACACAGTGGGTACTCTGGTCAAGTGCCTCCACAAGGTCTCCAAGATACTATACCTGCACGGAGACAAGAAACCAAGGAGGAGAGAGCAGAAAGGAAGAAACGAGAGTACTATGAGAAGAAAAAGGCAGATGAGAGGCACCAACGGGAGAAGATTGGAAGTGGAGCTAGACCAACCTCTATGACTCACAGGACTGGAGATCTGAGGGGGGAAAAGAAGGTAGTCCCTGCTGAAGAAAAAGTCGAGAACAGGCTCAAGCGTTCATCAACTTTTCTGTGTAAAATAAAGTGAGAGGTTTTGCCTCAAAATCTGTTCAACACCCTCTAGTACTGGCACATTCCTTCCTCTTTTTCAAGGACTTTCGAATACATATTTCTTGTATTTTCCCTTCTCATCACCAACTTGATGGGTGTGTCACTCTGACAGATCTCATTGTTGGTGTCTTGGGTGCAGGTTTAGGTCAGAACTGCCAGATTGTGTGTCCCAACCTAAGTTGCTCCACATCAATACAGACAAAGACCAGTGTGTATCTCTCTTTGTCTCTTAGCTTCTCATCCTTTCTAATGATACTTGGTAATGAACTACTCTTTTCAATGCTTGAGCCTGTATGCCTCGTGTGCAGTGCCACTATAGTGATGAAAACCCTGTAGCCTTAAATTTTGTTCTGCAAAAGCCGAAAAAAATCAACAGAAGAAATGAACAGAGCCCTTGTTTAGGTCAGGCTGACAACAGATTGTAGGAGAAGGATGGAAGGAAAGGAAAAAGAACAAGACACAGATTTTATAGACATCTGATGTCTAAAAGCAATTTTGGTGCCTGTAGTTGGAACTTGAACTCATCCCCTGGAAAGGCAGGATTTTGTACATTGTGAACAATGAAGAGAGAGAGAGAGAGAGTAGATCAAGATTGAAAAGTGGGTGAATATGGCAGGTACACAAAGTATACCATTACCACTCTAGAGAAGACATATAAGCATAAGCTGTTTGTGGAGCCAGATCTGGGCATCCCTCTGGATCTTCTAGATATCAGTGGGTACAGGTAGCAATCCACTCTGAAAACTCTCTGTTTGGATGCTGTTGCTTTGTCTGCTGTTTGTAGTGGGATTGTTGTTGCACATTTAATATTAGTAATTCTTCTCATAGTTATTGTTTGGGTCATGTAGGAGACATTGAAAGGACAGTTGATTCATGAGTATGCTGTGGTTGCAGGCCACCAGCTGGCACAGTACCTTTGGATCCATTGGATGCAGAGCTCCTGCTGGACGATGAGGTTCTTAAGAAGAAGGAACCAGAGAGTATTCGTAAGAAAGAAAGGCCAACTGACAAAGGTGTTGCATGGTTGGTCAAGACCCAATATATATCTCCCTTCAGCCTCGAATCTGCAAAGCATGTAAGGAGCTACATCACACTTTCCCGAGAGCTATTGATTTTTACAAGAGAGCTTCTGAGCAAAGGTGTATCTAGAAGTATAAGACTGTAATCAGCAAATAAATTGAAAAAAATGACTTGTTACAACCAATGAAGGATGGCATGACCTGTTAGATTGCCTCTTTGTCCTGTGCAGTTGATAACAGAAAGGGAGGCCAAGGTTTTGAGAGAAGAACGGGAGGGCCGACGGCTTGATGTTGAAACGACCAATGATAGGCAAGTCTAACCCATGGATGATTTTTCTTTGCCCAGCAGACAGACAGTCATTTTCTGTTCTGGCAGTTGCCTGCTTTGGTTTGATATTCTTTCTGTCCTCAAATATGTTCTAAATTGCTTATACATGGGCAGAGATCAGCAAATCCAGGCAATTGAGGAATCCTTCAGACTGTCAAAGCTCATGCCTGTGCATCAAACAAAGCCTGAGCTGGAGCCAGTTGAAATTATACCACTGCTTCCAGATTTTGATAGGTATGATGGTCCTCTTAATTGTACCTTCTAGGGTTCAGGAAAAGGATCTATTGGTACTGTACTCTGATCAGCCACATCTCTGCTTCTTCTGAAGAAGCACAAAGAGGTTTTGAAATAAAGTGTTTAATGTTGGGTAGAAGTTTTGTGGCCTAATTTCTCTTGTGGCTTTGGATTGCAGGGTTGCGGATCAGTTTGTGCACATTGTATTTGACACAGACCCACTTGCAGAAGCGGATGCTCTCACAGATCTAGACCAAGAAGCTCGCTATGAACTTGAATCACGGGTATGTTTCACTTGCCTTGCCTTCCAGAAAGCTCCATTATCTAACTACAAGATGGAAAGTGAGCAAGGTATCAACTATGCAGCCCTTTTCACTAAAGAAGTGAAAACGCATCAAGATATGCCCCCAATAGCAAATTGTCAGAAGCAAATGGTTCAGCTTCAAGATTGTAGTGGTAGGATTCTAATGGTGATTTTGTGATTGATGCAAACTTGGACTTGACAGGCAATAATCAGGAGTTTCACAATACCTGGTGCAGAGGAGGATTCACAGCCTGAAAGACTTGTAGGTTACATGGTTCCAAAACCAGAAGAGGTACGTGGAAGAGTCTTTCTTGCTCATCTTGCAGTGTGAACATGTGTTTTCTTCTAGTTTCCTCGCTGCAAGTGTTTCTTCACTTTCACTGAGTAGTTTGCAGTCTTTCTCTTGACAATATGGACATGTTTTTTCTTCCAGTTCCTCACTGAAAGTGTTGCTTCAGTTTTGCTGAGTAGATGGCAGTTTTTCCCAACCATTTGTGCTCTTTTGTTCAGCCTCTAAGATGGGCAAATGGTGATGGATGTTTACAGTTGGAGAGGGACATCTACGAAGATGATGAAGAGATAGGATACACATGGGTGAGGGAGTACCACTGGGATGTGAGTCTCTTATGCACCATCTTTTAGTTTTTCCTCCCCTATTTTTTCTCCTTGTATTCTGCAATTACGTAAATCTTCTTGGTAGTTCTGATTCATGAGGTTTGCAGATTTGATCTTGCATCAGGAATTTAGTCCTAATGATTTGTGCAACCATGTGTGCAGATGAGAAAAGAGACTGAAAAATCCTATGTCTTTTGTTTTGGTGGGGACACTGTCACATATGTGGTAGGTACTCTGTGCACACTATTGACCATTGTCTTTTGGCTGAACTTTTGGTCTTGAGGTCAGTATCTGAATAACCAACCAGGGTTGAAGAGTCTCTCACAGTTCTGCCTTTCTCATGCAGCCTCTCAGCACAAAGCTGGTGCTGCAAAAGAAGAAAGCTAAGGAGGGGAAGTCCAAGTATGAAATTGAACGTGACTTTGAAGCTCCTTCTGAGGTGACAATCCAGCGAAGGGACTTTTCTCAAGAAGAAGAGGATGAGAGGGACGTTCTTAGACAGAAGTTCATGGAGGTGGGTCAATTCACATCTGAATATCAAACCCTTATATACCCTCCTCCCTTGCGTACTCTGGAATTCTTTCTGGCCTGATTTGACCTTCAGCTTCTATGTTACCTGCTTTCATGAAGTGCTCACTGTGAATATGTATGATATCTTGACTGGTTTTGGGGATGTATAATACATGTCTTCAATACAGGACCATTCTGCACTGGGTAGACTGTAACTGCAGGGCTTGGATCTTTTTTAGCTGCTGACAATTTGTAGTGCAATGATTCCAGGGAGGTGTAAAGCGCAGGCATTCACCAGATGTGCACCCCAGTAGCTCCAAGAGACAAGCACGGGTAGAGCAGTACAGTGATGAGGACAATGAGGTATCTGACTAGGATAATTGTAGTTGATTAATGTGTCGCACATACATGGTGATTGTAAATCATTGACAAGCAGCTAGTTGCACAATGTGTCTTCCCTAGAGCATGGCTTTTTGGTGCATGTGAATACAACTTCAATTTGCCTCAGAACTGGCCCTATAGTAGATATGGCCAGTCTTTCCAAAGCAGCTACAGTTGAAATAGGAGATGTTTCTGAAAATGAGTGACCAAATAAACTCTGGATTGGTTTATAGTCTCTCCCTGAGAGGCAGAGCCACTAAAAGAATCTTCATCATTTCATAGTCTCCCCTTGAGAGGCAGAGCCACTAAGAGAATCTGCATCATTTCATAGTCTTCCCTTGAGAGGCAGAGCCACTAAAGTATCTGCATTGTTCCATAGTCTCAATGTTCTGTCAGAAGCCTTTGGAATACATTCTTCAATTCAACTTGGCAGTTGACTGAAATCAGATGTCAGAACTAAGAGCATGACCTGTGCAGACTTCTGCACGCTATCATATTGCCATAAACAGCAAGAAACACCTCCACTAGTCCCCCAAGGAGCATTTTCAGTTACAAAATACAGTATCTTGCATTGGAGGAATTCCTATCTCTTGGGCAATCTGCATCACAACTTCTCCAACCCTCCATTACTCCACATTCTGGTCAGCTTCTGCATATCCCTCACGCTACACCAGTCTTTCATTAACTCTGATGTGAACCATGCAGTTCTTATGCACACTTTGCTCCATTCTCTTCTGTTGGAGAAGGCAGAATGGCTCCCTTATGGGCAACATGTATGCTTGTTTTGTTATGACACAAACAGGAAGCTCAACGTAAGACGACACAGCCTTTAAGAATTTCTGCAATGCAAGAATGAGAAGAATTGTTGTTGAGAAATCAAGGTTGCATTGTGCATCATGGTCTCTAAAAACCTTGTGATTCCTCTCTCCCTCTACACACCCTAACCACACCTGCAGTCAAGAAGATAATCCCAAACATTAGAAAACCACAAACATTGGAAGATGTTTTCATTGGAAACATAGGATCAAGCTCACAACACAAAGTGTCCTTTTCAATTGGGTGAAACAACTTGAGTTTTGTGACTTCCATCTTGAGTACATAGTTATTTTAGAAGACTTGGAGTCATTTTGGATGTTGTAGAGCTCAAAAAGTTTCACCTAGTTGAAAAATACGCTTTTTGGAAGTATGCATGTAAATCAACCAAACCTTTCATTAGAGTTTTTTTCAAAGTCACCACATCTTCACCATCTTTTGGCCCCTTTCACCCACTATCTCCTCTTTGAGGGTAAACACTAAACAATGGTAACAAGTTAAATGTGACATTGGGTTTGATGCATTTACAATACAATGCCCAACATGAAAAAAAATTGGATTTTTTTTTATTGTACCATAATAATTAACAATATAAATATCTTTCATACATAACAATTTTAAAGAAAAAACATGTGATGTAGTGATTAAAATCTTTCAGTGAATCCAAAGATCTAGGGTTCAATCCTTTTCTCAATTGTTTTTAACAACAAATGAAATGAATGAAAAATATATATAGAATATTTAAATAATTTTAAAAAATTGATTGCCCTTAGGAAGCAACATCCCTAGGGGAAAAAAAAAAAAGTTTGAGTCTCAAGCAAGTTGTTTTAAGGAACAATGTAGGTAGAATGGAGCAAAATGAAATTTTCGAAAAACAAAAAAGATTTTTACGAAAATAATGAAATGCCTTAAAAAAACCAATTTGTACAAAAAGTAAAAAAAGCTCTTTAAAAAATAATGAATTTTCCTTGGGGAAAGGCTCAAGTTCCCTTGGGGAGAATTTCCTCAAAGAACAATGTATTTCCTTAAAAGAATAATCATGTTTCGAATCATTTTGCAATCAAAATCATCTCATGTTTATTTTTATATAGGCCTACAACCTATCATTGGAAAGGTTTTGAGGAGGGTTACAACTTTCTAATTGAAAACACTTCAATTTAAATTCATATGAAAAAAAATTAAAATCACACAAAATTTTCAACACATTTATTCTTTGAGAAACATGATTACTCCTTGAGGATTATATTGTAAATGCATCAAACTTGGTGTCACATTTAACTCACTACCATTGTTTAGTGTTTACTCTATTCAAGTGAGGTCCACAAAACAATGAACTTTTATTAAATCTAAATATGAAATGCAGAAACTCAACATATAATGCACAAGGTTCAAAGTAATTATAATTGTTATACATGTAGGAGAGTGAAAATATATGTAATTGTTAGGCAAAAAATTAGCCCGACTTAACAACTTATTTTGAGCCACTCCCCTTTGCCTTTTGGAAGACATGCAAGAGGTGTCACAATTAACTAATGAATTCACTATCTCCTTGTAAATATTTTAGGGTTTGAGCTCACAGGGAGCTGTAACTTGTAAGGGTCTCTTTCAATTAGGCTGCTGTGATCACAGTAATACACAGTGTGTTGTGATCCCAGCAGCCTAATCTAAAGCCATCGACACAGGGCGTTATTTCTTGCTGCAAGGATAGCCACTTTTGATTGGAGCTGCAATTGTGCTGAAAATATGTAATTAATCATGTTAGGAACTCTGGGAACATGTGTTCTTATAAAAAAAGGAGAGATGTCATTGTATGGTGAGTCACAGTTTGACTCACTGCTCTAAGAGTTCATTGTTTAATGCTTGAACTGTAGTGTTGTGAGATGAGTATGAGCACAGCTACTTGAACCAATATAATATAAAGCTGCTGTGATCGCAAAGACTATGATCACAGCAGCCTAATCAACAGAGGTCTGTGCAGTTGCAGGCTCTTGAATTTGTAGCAGGGGAACTAGCAAAACGGATCCATAATGAAAGGGGTGAATTTGAGTACCTTGCCCATAGATTTGTAGAGGATACAAAATGGGGTGTTTGAGAGCTGGAGCAGTTTTAGTAGTATTGGAAGTTGTGGTCATCTTGCAGGCTTGCCAATACTTTATGGGATTAAGGCAAATCCTTTCATCAGGACATAGCATTTCTCATGGAGGCTCATCAATATACAGTAGGGAGGAGTCTACACAGTCCCCACATCAGTATGAGACATACCCTGCAAATTTGCCAGACAAAGGTACATTATGAAGTACTGGGTGGTTTTGTGCAGATGCAGAAATGGATATGAATAATTTGCTAAGTCAATTGAAAGTGTGTTGATCAAGTCTAATTTGTACCTTTTTTTTTCACAGGTCTTGAGAACACAGTTGATACACGGAGACCATCCAAATTCACTATTGTCAAAGGCTTACAACACTAGCTCATATTCTCAAAGGGTAGTGGCAGCAGTGAAAAGGAGCTTGGCTAGTGGGGATTACTTCTCTGGTCAATTGATGAGTTCTAAAGGAGGATTTGAAAGCCAGGTGATACCAGATGAAAGATCTGTTCAGTACAGCACACTGACTGAGTACACGATGGCAGTGTCAATTGGCACACCTCCGCAACAATTTTGTGTTTTCATTGATACTGGAAGTGACCTGTTTTGGCTGAACTGCAAGCCATGCAACCAATGCATCAGTCATTCTTATGGGTCCCCACTTGATCCCTGCTTGTCATCATCTTATGTGAACACACTGTGCACCGACAAATCTTGCCAGGTACGCAAATGCTTTAATGAGAAACTTTTAACCCAAATTATGCAATTGGTCTTGGAACAAGTCTCCCACGAATATAAGCTGCAAAGGCAATTTGACTGCCATGGGCTTCTCCACTTAAAATCAATTTCAATTCAACAATCCTACAAATGTTGATTGATCATTAACCTATGTTAGTTTGTCATTCAACCTCATGTACTTGACCAGATATTTTCCCTTTTGAATCTCCTGGAACCAACTTGATGTGAAAACTTTTCAATATATAAGAGTTATCTGGAAAATAACCTTTTCTTTGGGCCTTATGTCGCCCCCAATCCCCTCTTTCAGTGGTATCCGCAAAGTAAGGACATTTTATTAAATCTCATCATGATAATGCTATTAACTCAGCATTTAATGCACAAGGTTCGAGAGTAATTATAGTACTTGTACATGTAAGGGTAGTGAAATATATGTAGTAGCAGTAGAGGCGCTCATGAAAAAGGAAAGACAAGATGAAACTTAGTTTATTTCACCAAAATTGACGAACAAAAATAAGTGGAGGGACATGCTCTAAGGAAAGGGGGTGCAATTGACATAGAGTTGTAATGGTGTCCTCCATGAGAATAGTTAGTAACATGGGTTGAAGAATTTTAGTAGTGCGATTGTACTTTCCAATTTTACCCATAGTCAAACATCAATGAAGACGAGTGATTGAAGAATTGTCTAATGAACAATGGGAACAAAGAACACAAGAGGCATGAAAGGACTCCTCCTGAAAAGAAGATTAGTCACCCACCATAATTAAACCTCCTAAGGCAGGTAGAAACCTCTCACTAACCTAAACCACCTCTTTGGATATAACACAAACATTAACGAAGCAATAGGAAGAAAAGGAACCATGCTAACTCGTTCATTAAATATTGAGCAATTCGATCAAGGGATAAACGAAAAGCATGCCTAACCTCATCATGGATGGCTCAAGAGATCTATGAAACAAACGAAGGCATGTGAAACAAGCTTCAAAAAACTCCAAAATGAAACTAAATTAAACCCAAACCCCAAGAAACAAGGGGGATAAAACCAGAGTGCAAAACGAGGAGATAACACATGCAAAAACAAAACAACGTAACTAACCTTGGAAACAAGGCTGGCATGAGGGTGAGCATCTTTAACATGCCTAAAGAGGCCACTTGAAGTGTAAAGCCCAAAGCAATGCGGGCAAAGGGCATCTTGAATTGATGGAAGTCACAAGGAGGGAATCATACAAAAAAAAGGCTACCCCCAAAACATTAGGACACAAAAACCCTCTCCCCCTTCCCCCCTCAAATAAAACAAAAAAATGAAAAATGAAAAAATCCTAACTCTGCTTTACATAAGAAAAGGACCTCAATACAAGCCCTTCTCCTATACATAACAATTGTCTTTTGATTACAATGTGTATTTTATGGATCTCCTACAAGGAGAGAAAACTTGAATTTGTTAAAGAAGGGATAACACCTTTAGTTCAAGTTGAAAGTTTTTTCAAGGCCAATTACCCAATTTGGTTCTATTGATGGTTCCAATAAAAAATGTGGAACTTCTAGTCCAAAGCCTTTAAAACCTAACCTCTAGCACTTGTATAAAATTAAAAACTTACCAACACTAGTTATCATAGATAATTGATCATGGTGCATTCACAGTTGATGTTAAGTTAATGTTAAATGAAAATCTACGTGGCATCCTAGGTGGCACCCAATGTAAAAGGGTGATAGCTTAATGTTAAGTGAATGTTAGCTTTACATAAAATCTTCATGGTAAATAGGTTTAAGTCCTAAATGATTAGCATGGTGTTGGGGGATTCAACACTAAAAACCCTAACACGAAGTGTGAACACACCTTAAGTAAGTAGGGAATGTAAGTTGTTAATATCAAGGTAGGTATGTAAATAAGACATTTGATGGTTAATAGGTAGGTACAAATATGTAGTTAGTTGATACATATCTAATCACTATGTTAACTATGGGACAAGAACAAAATGAAAGAATGTTTCATGTCCACACATCATCCATCCCACATGATGTGCTAGTGGGTGCGGGTTGTCAAGTTAAGAAATGCCTAAATAAGGGAAAGGACTCCCCCTTCGGATTGTGTGTAAAATGGTTGCAAGAACTTTAGAAGCTAATAAATTTGCCATAAGTGAACCATACCATAATACCTTATCTTTCATTATTGTGTTTCAACACTACAAATGCTTCAAATTATGTGTTTTCACGCATTACATTCCACTTCATAGAACCCAATGGTAATGGAGCTACAAAGTTTGTGCTAGCTCCCCATAATTTCTTATTTGTGTACCTAGAGCCTAGGTTGTATTGTCTCACCATATTAAGTATTTTGGTGAGTGTAGTGCCTACAAGTATAATTGGTAACATCGCGCAAGCAAACCATCAAATGGTTTTTGACCAAGTGCATCACCGAATTGGGTGGGCCTCCACATATTATTCAAAGCTTAAATTTTTTAATTAAAGAGTCGACATACATGTTATAGCCAAGCTCTAAATAATAGCTTTCATGGATTGGTAAATTTATGTATATGCTCTATAGCCTATAATAACTAGAGTTTGGCATGATTGATTACCCATTGTTCCCTTCCTTCGTTGGCCCAATTGCTTCCATTTCCAAAATTGTGTTTGTCTTGGTAATCTAAGGTAGTCATACATCCTTAAGATACTTTCAACTTTTGTGTTTAACTTTAAGGGGTTTGTTAATATGGAATTGTATGTGTTTGGATTTATGTATTTGCATCTTTGTGGAGAATTGATTTTAATGAAAAACTTCTTTGCTTTGCAAAATTGTAGAGAATTTTTAAAAAGAAAATTATTGTTTTAAATGAAGAACATTCACTATAAAGGATGGTGCCTAGTTCATTAGCAATAGTTTATAAGAGTAAACATTCAGTTAATTCATTATATCCCCATAGTGAATGGGACTAGTTACTATGAACATATTGAATTCACCAACATTTGTGGTGAATAAGAAATTTACACATGACATTGGAATTTATCTATTAACAAAGGTAGTTTGTTTGTTTGTTTTATTTGGCATGCTTAGATCTCCCAAACTATAGTGCCCCCATTGTGCACTTGATATTATTGGAAAGCCTTTGAAGGATGTACCAAGTTGGTATCATAATGTTTAGACTTGTAGTGCAAGAGTTTTTCAATATTGAGAAACATTGTCATTGAAAATTCAATAAAATCAATACTAGAACTTTTAGGGAAATTGAGCCATGTTCTTGAGATTGTTGGAAACTCCTCAATGTGTTAAGAATAATGAAGGCAAGTTTTTTAATAGTTGCCACATTTGAAGGAAATACAAGTTGATATCATTAGATATCAACTAGATTCAGACCATAGCTTCTAAAAAACATAGGGGTTCCAAAAATGATTAATTTTCACTCTATTACTTCTAGCCAAATCCACTTACCTCACAAATTTGAAAAAAAAACCCTATAGGTTGAAACATTTGTCTTTTTTTTTGGGACTATGGTTTTAAGCCATTCACCACATAGTCATCTAATTTTTGTCATCATTTATGTATATATATGTATATGCTATAAAACTTGGGCTTTGCATTGTTGCACACTACAGTAAACTCTCTCTAAACTAATATCCTTGAGACTAGCCGGAAAATATTAGTTTATGGAGGATATTAATTTACACAAATTATATGGGGAGTAACAAAAATCATTCCGGAACCTGCTAGAGCAGCATGGAAGGTCATGGAGGTTAGTAGAAGGTCATGGATCATTGGGGAAGGTAACGGAACCTTGTGGAGCTTGGTGGAGGATCAAAAAAGCACGTAGAAAATCATATGACATGAGTGGTAGAAATCTTGGCAGAAAGTGAGGTTGTGGAAAGCTGCACTCTGGGTACTCTCAGCATACATTGGGTTGGTGCCATATGTATGATGTATTAGTTTATAAAATGCTATGGGACCGGAAAAAAATATTGAATATCAGTTTATGGAAAATTATTAGATTAAGTATGAGGCCCGCCACAAGCCTATGCCCGCATATTAGTTTAGAGAGAATATTAGTTTACACAGTATTAGTTTAGAAAGAGTTTACTATACCACTAATGGTCGACTAATCAATTGATCAGAAAAATAAATTTCTGAAAATTAAGTTGCATTCAAATAAAAATATTGAATGGCATTGCATGCAACTTGAATTGAATTGAGTGGAATTGAATTGAATTGAATTCCAACTAACTCAATTCAATTCAACAATTGCATTAAGATTCAGTTTTTAAAAAAAAATGGGATGAAAATTGGTGAAGGAAATATTGAAAGTTTGTTCATGAGTATGATGTTGAAAATACATATATATTTAAAATACATAAATCCAAAAATAACCCAGAATACATAAACCCACTTTACTTTGGAATGGGCTAAACAAATCCAATTTAAAACTATCCAAGTGATGACTCCAACTTATAGAATCTCAAGTTGTCTTATCTAAACCAAGTTCAATTTGTATATAACATCACATAATAACTACCTCTTCCAAGCCTAGCCACCTCACTCCTCTCCATTACTCACATACATACATAAAAACAAAACCTCTACAATTACTTTTCAAAAACCCTTTTAACATCTCCGCCTTTTACCATCTCTTTCTCACATACCCCTTGAAATCTTCCCTTTCACTTTGAAGTGAACCTTAAAATTAAAATTTTAAAAACTATTAGAGTGTACAAGATCATAGAATTTATATTTATAAAGAATATTATTAAAAAATAATTATAAACCTCCATATCATTTACCATTATTCCTACCTCTTGAATTAAAATTTCAAAGTGAAGCTTAAAACTGAAATTAAATTTTTTTTAATTATAAAATAAAAATAAAAATAAAAATAAAAAACCTATTAGAGTAAGTCTAATAAATCCAGATTTTTTTTTCCTGGGCCACGAGGTTCTAGAAGCATTTTCACACAGATGGATGTAAAAAACATTTGTGAGCATTTTAACACAGATGGATGTAAAAAACCGTGTGAGCATTTTAAGACAGATGGATGAACGGACCTATGGATGATGGCGGTTGCCAATCGTGAAGGAGTGCAGGCTGGGGAAAAAAGCTGAAATTGGATCCTGGTCGCTCCATGGAGAATCGGACGGTGGAGGGAGGCGTCGAGGGAGAAGCTCTTCTTCTCGGAGGAAGAAAGGCGATCCGCTGAAAACCTTCCAACTGCTGTTTCGTCCTTGTTGCCTATTGCGGGAATTTTTTTCTGTTTTTCTCGCAGCGCTTGGCTGGCTTCCTTGCCGTCCTTGTATTTGTTTCTTTTCAGGTGCTCTCCTGGTCTGCAGATCTGTTTTTGTATGGCAACTTTTGGTGCTGTGTGGCATTTTTTCTTCGACTTTTGGTGCGCCGAAGGGAGGAACGGCGGGCGATAACAAGCTCGACAATCCTCCTCTTTCTGTTCTTCGTCTTCACTCCATAGGACTCCTCACCTCATTCTTCCTTTGAAACTTTCCGTTGCATATATCTACGTCCAGTTATGCCGTTATTATTGGATAATTTGCATGGAATTGTATAGGTGCAGGTGGTAAGGTATTTGTGTAAGTGTGTGTGTGAGAGAGAGAGAGAGACAGACAGACAGACACAGACACAGACACAGGGATAGAAGACATAGAGAGACAGAAAGACAGACATAGAGAGAGAGAAGAGAGGGATCTGCTTAGGGTCGGAATGATGCTGGAGGACGAGGATCCGATATCTCTGGCTTTCAAGGCTGGCTCCGAGAGAAAGGACCGCCTGCACAAGGTAATTGCCAATCTGGAGATCCAGAGAGTAGCGATAGAGAACTGTAGCCTTGAGTGGAAAGAAATCATGGATTACTTTACGGAGCTTGAGAGCAGTTTGCAGAAGCGATTCCAACATCTGATTGCCAAGGAAAAGGCCTTGGAGAGCAAGAGCCAGCAACTGCGACAAGTCCTTGACAAGAGGGAAGAAGCTGTGTCCGCTAGAGAGCAAGCTATGCTTTCTAGGGTACAAGAACAGAAAGACTCTGCCATTTCTTCTTTGCTTGAAGAGAAGCGCAAGTGGCTGGAAGAGAGAAGAACTCGCCATGCAGGAACTGGTCAAGCTGCTGCCGAGAAGTCTCCTCATGTGGCAGCAGCTGTTCCTAAGAGTGTTGTAGGAGTCACCACCACTACACCTGATGAGCCTGTAAATAGTGCTCCAGTTGCTCCCAATGACCCTGCTCTTCCCTCTCAAGCCATGGAGGTAGATGCTGCTGCTGCTGCCTCCAAACTTGCAGGAATCCCAACTGTAACCGCATCTTCTGAAGGTGCTCTTGCTCTTGCTGCTGCTGCTCATGTATCAGTTATTGCTAACAAGCAGGTTAGTCAGCAAGATAACAAGGACCATAGCCAGAATGACACACAAAAATGAGAACAGCAATCCCCCTCCTGAGGGTATTGCCATCAATCCTTACCCTAAACCCCTAGTGCCTGAAGTGAGGATGCGGTGACAGCTCAAGGCAATGTGTGAAAACATGGGTGGAGATGGATTGAGGAAGTACATAGTTGATCACTGCAAGGATATTGGACCTTTGAGAAATGAGCTGCCCCTCTGCTCTGCAATTTGCAATTGACCCAGCATGCATTGTGCTGGGGGCTTTGGATGGGTACCATGTTCCAGAGCCAGGAAACGGCAACAAAGTCCAGCCAGGGGCAAACAAGAATAAGGATTTAGGAGCTTTGGCAAACTGATGGGCTTGTATTCTTCTTCTTGAGTGCCTCGATGTGGTATTGGCAGACCCTGTTTTGGGAGCTGATCACCCAGTGGTGCTGTCCAATGTCAAGGAATCTGCCACACAGCTGGCATTTTTCAATGGGTGAAATCCATCTTGGACTTCTTCCAATGTGCAAACTTGTCACTGCATTTGCCAGGCACAGGGCAAGCCCCTGTGTTCTGCTGCTCCCTTGGACTTTCACCCAAGATACCAGGTTGGTGGTGTCTCTTCTCAAATGAAGGGAACCCCTTCTGCAGGGCCCTCCATCTTTGTTAACATCAAATTCCATCATGTGGAATTCCATCATTCCAAGCTCATATATGAGCAGTACCCTAATTACCCTGTCCCTTACTCAGCTGGTCCACTTCCTCAGATGGCTTCTCCTGTTCTCAAGACAGAGTTTCATGTTGCCATTTGCAGTGGACCAATTTTCTTTTTGAGGCCAAAATATTTTCTCTGGATGTGGGACTTTCATGTCTCCTCCTCTCCTTGTTGAACCTGATCAATGCCAGGCTAAATCACTTCATCTAACATGTGCATTGAAGCATTTACTCATTTCACCTCATGCTGCACGCATTTTCTAGCAGAAGGAAAAGCCAAGAGCATTTCAAGTTCTTGCACTGAATGTTGAGATTTCTATTCAATTTCAAAGGTATGTATTTTGGCTTTAGCAGAAGTTCTGCATCTAAGTAGTCACCAGTGGTGACATTAAAGGATGTACTCAGGAGGCCCCAATCATTACCCAAGCTATGTAGGCCTCTCTATGCCTGCAGCTTAAATTCTTTTACACGGTCAAGCTAAAATGGAACAAAGCTTAGACGCTTGTTGCAGCTTGATAGCTATGTCTCTTGAGTGGCAGCCAACATCATGACTGAGTCTTGTTGTTGCTTTTCAAAATGCAACAGAAACTCAGGACACAGATTTTGTATAATGGTTTGTCTGAAATTTTGGGTGAACCATTACATACTTATCTACACCAATTGTCATGGGGGAGTTGATGAAATCAGTGAGTAGTCATGGCATCTCATCACTGGTATTCATGATGAAGTTGATGATCTGACACTTTGTGAGAGACTCTCATAAGGTTATGACTGCATTCATTGTCATGTTACCTTCAGCTCATTATTGTGGAGATTTCTCTGCAATTTCAAATACATTTGTGTGTCTGATCACAATTCTGGGTTGGTTGTAAGTAGATTGACTAATTCCCCTAGGCTTCTAACTTCATCATTCACAAGAGGATTGGCTCTATATACTTACAAAGTTACAATCTTCTTGAACAGACTTGGTCTAAATGAACAAGCCCACTGTTGATGAATGTTTATCTGGTGGTTACTATGATTACCGGTGCACTGGCAAAATTGCTTCCTGTGTGGTTGCAGTTCTGTTCAGTTCATGCTTGGAACTGAACCAGCTATAGATGCGGTTACAGGGCTGGATTTTAATCTGTGGGACTCTACCTTGGGGTTTTGATTAAAACTGTAGCTTGGAGTTCTCCAGCTGGTTGAACATCTTGTCCCCCCATAGTAGTGCTTGAAAGATTACTCATCATTTTCTGTGATCCTTCATCATCCTCTGTCCCACTGCAGATGTGGTGGATAGGCTGGCCAAAGAGGGCAAACAGATTGAGGCACTTTCATTTGCCCATGCATTTGGGATTATGAATCGCATTCAGCCCGTCCTCTTGCTTAAGAATTATTTGAAGGAAGCTCGCAAAACAGCACAATCCATCTTGAAGAATGGAAACAGCTCAATGGCTGCACAGGTAATGGGAATACCAAGAATAGCTGCTCTGCAGTTACAGGTTTTTTCTCTTTCCAAGTTAGAAAATGGGACAAGAGACAGATGCCTGATGGACTTGTTTCTCATTTTTCATTTTCTTATGATGATATGTAATGAAGCTGGATGCTTTTTGGTGTTGTAGATGTTTGGCATTTTGCATTTTCTTATGATGAATAAAGGATGCTATTTTTGGGTGTTGTAGCAGAATGATGCAGCACTGAAGGAGTTAGCAGCACTGAAAGCAGTATTGAATTGTATTGAAGAGTATCACCTAGAGAATCATTATCCTTCAATGCCACTCCAAAAGCGTGTTGTTCAATTGGAGAAGGCCAAGTCAGACAGGAAGAGGGCAGCAGTTGCAGTCAAGGCGGGCCATACAAAACGGCCACGAACCAGCAATGCCACTCATGGGTGTGGTGGATATGGTGGTGGATCAGGTTCTAAGAATAACAGTAATAATTATGACAACAGAAGCTATTATCGACCATCAGACAGGAGCCAGCCCAGCCAATATGGTCGTGGTGTAGGTGTCTCTTCCTACAGTTTTTCACCACAGAATAATAACTATGATCGGAGTGGCCATCAGCAGGGTGCTTATTCAACAACATATGTCAGTGGCAACCGAACCCCTGTTTCACTCTCAAGTTCTCAAGTTTACTCAGCAGAGCATGGCTATAGTTCACAAGCTTATGGACCTACTACAGGTTACAATAATCCTTCTGCTGCCACATACAGCAGTTATCAATTCGGGAGTAGCTTGCAACGACCAACTCCTCCTACATACCAGGCATCGTTTCTTCACTAAGAAAGTTATGGGCATAAATTTGTGAGTGTTCAATTTGGAGGTTCTTCAAAACCTAGCCTAGTGTAAAATAATAAGCTGAAACTATAGCATCAATATTACATCCAAGATCTTCATAATCTTCATGAGGAGGTCAGGTTGAGATGCCATGATAATTTTAAGCGTAGAATACAAAGAGCAATGTCAGCTTGTGCACTTCAGACACCATGCAACACATTGATTACTTACACAAAAGAATTATCTTATCAGCTGCAAATGGCTGGCTGTTGCAAAGAAAAATTTCACACTTTTTTGGCAGAGAAAATTGGCATATCACTAAATGTTCTTAT
>Ga0209208_10003860_pt1 | contig 21425 bp, 15 predicted proteins | sample S1TSphfallax_3_FD_187694 | JGI IMG/M metagenome (GOLD analysis project Ga0209208, IMG submission 187694) | Host-associated microbial communities from peat moss isolated from Minnesota, USA - S1T2_Fd - Sphagnum fallax MG (SPAdes) (version 2) | ecosystem: Host-associated > Plants > Peat moss >...
CGATAGATCTTACTGGCCGTCATCGGAACGTACAACCCTAGCTTCAAGTATGATGATGCTTGGATGACCTCATTCAGGTTGGCATCGGTGGTAAGCGATAATGGCACCTTGCGGTTGACAACCAACCGTGCAACGAGTGCATGAACGCGCTCGATGATAGCATCATTGCCATTCTTGATGAAGGCGCAAATGTTGTTGGTGCTCACGGATGTAGAAGTCGAAATCGATATCAGTTGTTTGGGTTCAAGCGACTGGTGCTTGCGGGCCCGATGCAAGCTCGGGTGCCTAAAAGCGATGTGCTTGTGAGCGTTGCCGGTTGTGTCATTGTAGATGGCAACCAAGCTGTCCAGGAACTTGTGTGGGCACTTCTTCATGCACAACAAGCAACAATAAACGTACTGGATCTTGTTGCGCGTTATCGGCCCATCCTTGACCATGGCGAAGTACTGCCACACCGGTGATGTTTTATTAACGCTGATCGGCACAAGCCGCAAGTCAAGTTGTTCATGAGGCGCCTCGTCGACCTCTCCATCATTGGTCGGAGCTGAGATGCTGACCGATGGCGCAAGGGACTCCATGACAAATTAGTGACAACAATTGTGTAGTGTGTATTGTAGATTGTAGTATGTAGTGTGTTGTGCTCACGAGTCGCGTTTATTTTGAGGTTTTATTGACTCGACTACAACTGACTAATAGTCGATTATGACCATTGCCCAGTAGTCTAGTCGACTATCTATGTAGATAATTGGAGACTATAGTCAGTACATCAACTAAAAGCTGCATCAACTACAGGTCCCTGACCCTAGTTCACCCTAGGGCCTGGTCCCCCTCCTCATCTCCTCATGCATGAGGAAAGCTATACCTTTTTTAATAATCTTTCCAACTCTGCTATATCTTGTGGCCCACACTGATGAGCATCTTCTGATCCCAAGCTTAGACTTCTTGGTTGGCCTTTTGAAACTTTTGGGCCCCTATTTTCATCAATAGACTTGCTTGCTCCATGCATTTGCCTCCAAAACAGGATGTGATGCAAGCCTTCACAAAAAGAAGTAGTGATTCAAAAGAAAAATGCTGCACAGACAACTCAAAACTCAATAGTGAAGCTACCAAAAAAAAAACAAATGTTCCTCAAAGAAAGATTCATTAAGATAGACATGAAACTAAAAGAAACAATAGAAATATGGATTTCCCTGAAATAAGGAGATAATTGACAGAGCTCCATGAGGGGTGACAGGAGAATCAACACAGAAAAATAATCACCTTCAAGAAATTTCCTAGTATATTTGGAGGGCCCGTTACATACATGAATGTCCCTCCTAGAAAAAGAGAGATATTTCACCTACTTGTTAAAGAGGGAAAGGGATCTAACACATCAGATTCTTTTCACACTTAAAGTGTAGGCATAAGATCCCTCCCACTCATAAGCAGTAAGCATATGAGCCCTCCCCCTCCTAGTATGCCTCATGATCTATTCCTTCCACTCTTAAGAAGTGCAAGAACCCTCCCGTCCTACACCACATGATCTAGGCATATTCACAATAAGTTCTAACCTTTGCCTGCTCTGTTACAATGGGTAAACCCCAGGGATTAGGGCCATTCCCAAAATAAGGAGCTAAAATAAGGTTTTACCTTACACATAAGATCTTTACATGCATAAGACACTCATTTTGACATAGCTCTTTTATGGGTTCAAAAAATTTCTGCATTTCTTTTGAGGAGGAGAATTTCAAAATGACAAGTTGAAAATGGAAAAGGCATTTTCCATCTCAAAAATCATATTTACACTTGGAATATATTTATTGCGCATTTTGCTTGTGCAAATGTTCAAATGGCTTCTACTGATTTCCAAATCACATACCAAAAAACTTTGCTCATCATTCTGCTTTCGCATTACCTATGAATTAACAATAATGATGAGCTGCTACCATTGATGTAAGAATGCCTGGAAAACTACATCCAAACACAAAAGTTTACACAAAGAGGCATGAAATATCAAATTTGATCTATCCATTTAAAAGAGATGAATTAAATGCTCAATATGGAAACAGACAAATGGATTTTGCAATCTAACTCCATAAGGCATTACAAGGTTTGTCCTTTGTAAGATTTTTTCTTTGTATCCATGAGCAACTCCAAGAATTTTCCAAGAGTATTTGGAGGGAACCTTATATCATGAATGTCCCTCCTACAAAAGAGGAGTGATATTATGCCTACAGTCTATTAAAAAAATCTCTTTGTCTCATCAGCCCTATGATCTAGGAATGTTTAGGTTCATGATAATTTTTATGGCATGCTTTATCATAGGTGAATCATATCGGTGAGAGATATTCACAAAATGTGGGGCTAAGACTCAAGCTATCACCTCATCCTATGCCCCTATTTTTGGAATGCCCCCCCACCTTGGGGCTTTATACGCTACATGTAAAGAGAGAGAGAAAAACCTGATCAATAAAATTCAAGGATGGGAATCCATCCATCAAAAGTACAAGGCAAATGAGAACACAAGTAAACACAACCCAAATAAAAAACAAAAGCAAACAATCAATAAAAGAAAATCAGGTAAAAGCCTTGTACAAAGAAGAGTCACAATTAAAAAGTGACAATCGACTACCACAAAGAAGACTTAAGATAAAAAAGCTGTCATCCGCCACAAATTGGCGAGTGACAAAAGCACTTTGAGATACCACCCAGAAGCGCTTTGAATGCACCTGCCAGCCTAGCAGCTTCATTTGTTAGTCAAAGGAGTGTGCAGCTCATCACATGCAAACCTTCCACTATTTGTATTTAGAAACTTGTTGTGCTTTATGTTGGGGAAGGCCTACTCCCATTGGCCACCCTTAATTTTTGAGCCGGCGCTCCCAGTCTACCACCCTCAAAATTATAGGAGGCCTTGTGGAGCACATATTACCTTGTGCAAAAGCACCTCTTGGGGTGGAAGATCCTTTCATCAATCAAAGGGACCTCCACCATTGAAATAAAAATCCTTTCATACTTTATGCTGGAAACTTGGAAGGGCTCATGTGGACCTTCCCTAATTTTGGGCATGTACCATTGGGCTACCATGCTCCAGGCTACAACCCTCAAATTAGGGGAGCCGTGGGGAGCAGGCCTTCCCTTTTACTCAAGTGCTGTTGAGGCTGGATATTTCTTTAAGCATCAATCATAATTTTCACTATTTAAAAAAAAAACCCCATAGTACTTTTGTCACATAGGCCATGTTTTACATGTTGGGCCCATGTTGTCCCATAGCAACTGGTAGAGTCAAAAGTGCCCATCCTTGTTCCCACGGCACTGCATTGTTTTCAGATGCCTGTAACCACTTTGGTCTAAGCCAGCCAGGGTGAACTTAACCTAAACCTAAACTTCGACTTCTACCTTCACCGTCTTGAGTAAGGCCTCTTTAAGAGTCAATAATTAATGGAGAAAATGTTAAATTTGGACTCAGAGACCCTAATTTAGTCTAAGGATGTGACATCTATAATGTTTAGAAGCAACCCAAAACAAATTGGGGCTTTTACCATGGTATTAGCACCCCTTTTCTTTACTGGTGCATTTTCATCAAAAACCGAAAATAAAAATAAAAATTGAAGTGCTTTTTAAAGGTTTTCAATCATTAGAAGTGACAAAAAAATTATTTAAAAAAATCTCAGATCCCTATGATTTAGGTTCCAATGTGTAGCCAAATGTATAGAATGATGATTAAAGATTTATATTTCATATTTAAATTATAGCCAAATTTATCTAAATCTTCCTAAGGACTATTGTCACTTCTTTTTCCTTTACATTTTTCTATGGATGGTCACCACTGTGGCTCCAAAGGAAAACTCCTTAAAGAAAAACACTGGGTACCCAGTGTAGGTACTGGTTCGCCCAAGCCAGACCTTAAATTGGAAGCCTTCAGTGCCCTTCAATAGGGTCTAGTCTTTCTAGTGAAGACCCAAAAAACATTTGTCATATGTGAAGGGCATGGATTGGCCTTCATATAAACTAGTTGATTTGTCAAACATATTATATAATCACCATTTGTCAGATAGCATGTTTTAGGTATGCAATTTTGGTGAGGGTGAACAACCACCCTAATTGTCGGTACCTTCACCTTTCTGAGGGAGGCCTTTATTAGTGACCATATTAAACTCAAAACATGTTAGATTTGAACTCAGGGACAGTGTTGGACCCCGATTTAGTCGAGGCATAGAATTTTGAAATCTTTACCACAATACCGAGGCAGGTCCTGCTTCAGACAAGGCTACAATTTCAATGGAGAAATGTAATTATATGGGGGAGTTTCAGTGCCCCTTTTTGTGCATTGCAACAAGTTGCTAATTTCAAAATGGTTTCTAATTGTATGTTTGAGCTGTTGAATAAAGCTTTCATTATAATTTATGCTTGTGTTGGACTTCAGTTGTTTGTGTCCACTATCGGGATATATGTGTGTTTGTGGTGGTGCCAAAACATCTAGAAGGTTGTCAAAAGGTTAAGCATGCATGTGTGAAGTTTCCCTCCAGTTTCAGCACGACTGACTTTTTGGGTGGGGTTTTCAACTAGATTCTTTTTGTTGTCCTCATGGGTCATAAAAGTGGTTCAAGATCGTGAAGCTCAAAAGGAGCATCTGAGTCTTAAATAATCTTTTCCACACAATCTGGGAAATCGTGCAATTTTGTTCTAAAAACTGAAATTCTGATGTTTAATTTCTCAGTTTTGGCATGGCTGAAAATAGACCCATCATTTTGCAACCATCAAAGTCCCCTAATTACAAGTTACAAGCAACCTGTTTGTTGGCCTTGCCTACCAAGGCAAGGATATTGTGTTTAGATTCATTGTAGAGTATAGTAGTGGCTTAATGAATTTTGGCCTGTATGCAATAGCTCTATTTTCATATGAAGATTTTTGAAAGATGATATTTTGACTTGTGTTGAAACTTGAGATTAGTTATAGAGTTCTAATATCTTGAAGGATTTTGGTTTCTTTTAGAGGATTTTTTGACGATTATATTTTTGCATGGTGAAATATTTGAGATTTTATAAATCTTCTTTCACCCTAAGATACTTTTTAATGTAATTCGCAAGGCCGCAATGTGACACACCCATTGTTCTTCCATGACAATTGTTTTGGTACATGATTAAACCGATCATGCCAATTCATGCACAAGTGGCATATGGATTTATTCTACCACATTGCACAAAATAATGTGCCAGTTGTAAATTGCAGCTCATTACATCCCCTCTTCTTACCACCTGCTAGTAGTGGGGTACCGATCAGTCTTTACATTATCTGATGTTGGCAGTATTCTATGGGAGGTTCATTTCAGCAGGCAAGGGCCGAAATCAATTGATTTTAGGTTACAAGGCCTTTTCCAAAGTGAAAGTTACAGCTTTTAAGGTTTGACAAATGGGGCTCTCAAAAACAATTTTGACTTTGGTTCTCAATTTATGTCTTCTATCCATTACCTTTTTTGTCTTGTATCAATTCCATAAGATGTCTTGAAATTATTTAACTTCATAATGGAGCTATAACCTTAAATGGATGCATGGAGTAAATGTGAAAGGTTTGGAAAGGAAAATGAAATGTGAAGAGGTAGAAAGTTGATGTGTGCTTTGTGAGCCAACAATCATTTCATTGGGAACTTGTGTGTATTTTATTTTTTAATGGTTTTGTACGAGGGAGGTGATAAGAACTTGATGGTGGAAAAATACAGAGATGTTGACAATGCTTATTTGGAGATGATCTGGCATTGATGTAATGAGTCATGATTTGATCTTTGGACCAATTTTATTACAAAGGAACCCATTGGTGTATCCATATTGTGCCTCCACATCACACCATCCTTTCTTGAAGTAGATATTTAAAAAGATGTTGGCCTCTGAAACCCATGATGCACAGTGATTTCATTTTAGATAAATTTTTGGTTCTTTTGGTGTATACACCATTCTTTCATTGACTTCAAGTGCAGATTACCATCACCTACAAGGCGACTATGAATTGTAACCCGATGAACAAAGAGCTCAATTGTGAGCTCCATAAGTTGTGCCTCATTGAAACCCACCAAGCATGATAAAATTGACTGAACTAAAGCTAGAAAATTCGATGGTATGCTTCTTGTGCCATGTAGTAACCTCCTTTCCTCACACTTGAGTAGGATGGAACTCCATAGCGTAAATGCTCTATATATTAGCATAATTATACTAATCCATTTCTTGATAGATTTAACAACAAAAAAAGTTGGGAGAATCTTTCAAAAGTTTGTTTCAAACAATCAAGAGTTAAAATTTGAAATCCTATCATCAAATGAACAAGTTATTTAGATGTTCAATACCACAATCATTACCTTGGAAGCCTTGTTTTTCCTATTTAAGACGAGCTCTTGTGTAGAACAACCAAGTTTTATCCAAATTCTTTGTGCATGATTGAGGTTCTTTCAATAAGTTGGAGACAATTTTGCATATGATTTGGATTGTTTAGTGTCGTAGAAAGTTTTTCCATCTTCATGCACTCAAAATGCCAATCAACAATTAGCTGGAAGTTGGAAAATCCCTCTTGCAACTTTGCATACACTTTGTCTAGAGCTAGTATTTTTTGCATGTGCCCAAAGTTAATTAATGAGAATCAGATATGTACCATGGGATTCATGTTGATGAGGAACAATTATGCATGATGACATAATGCATGACGACCCAAAGCTAGTTAGTGAGGATGAAATATGTATTGTGAGATTTATATTAATGACAAAAAATTATGCATGATGTCATAACAGATGATGGAATATGACACATTGATACATTGCCATTTTGTTGCACAATAAAATAAAACAAAAATTATCATTACTATTGAAAATATTTACTATTAGGTAAAAAATAATTTTACCAAAAATTGCATTGTTCTCACTCACATGCACACACTTTCACATTGGAGCAACATGCCCCAACTTCAAAAAGGTATTAATGCAAGCACTTAGCACACACTTGCCATCAAAACTTGGTAATCATTTTATGTTAAGGTCATATTGAGTGCACAAGCAATCAACCAAGACCATTGCGATTGGCCAACTAGATGTTTAAAATGGTGTATATTGTCCACATGTCTACAACCAACCATGCAAAAATTAATCAAAATTAAAATCTTAATTTATTTATGCATCATCTTGCATGTGTATCCAAGCCAACAAAAGCTTCGTCAACAATAGTTAACATCTTTACCAAATATGTGACATGTATAAGTAATTTATCAAAGGGGGGATCCAACCTTAATTTCCAAGGTCATAAATTAAAGCCTTAATCCACACTTTCAATTTCCATCTTGTGACAAATATTTTTATTCCTTCAGATCATGTTTGAATGAAACAAGAAATGACTTTAATTTGTACAATTTTTGAACATGTTTTTTTGGGTAGAAGGAAATGTAGAAATTTATATGTAATAAAATCCTTAAAATTGGTTTCAAAAGGGAAAAATTTCCCCTCATGATTTAATTTATAAATAGTTCTTCCTTTAAATGAATTGGAAATCTTTAGTTATACAAAATATTTAGTGATTAACATTTATGATTTATAATCTATATTGTGATTCACCATAAGCACATATTGTGCAACTTTATAATTCAACTTTTGATGATTTTCCTAGTCTTACATTTTTAGCATTTAATGATATTATTAAAATTTTATTTATATACAAAAGATTTGATTTTGACTTGGGCCTAATCTAACACAAACATATTTGAGAACAATTCATTATTGGCTACGACATTGCTACACATTAATGAATTCATTATCATATGCAATTGATCAAACTTTGTAGGTTCAATTCTCGATTCCTTTAGGTGTAATGTGATGAACTTTAGTCCCACATATGTAATTCCATACATTAAAATGTGAAATATCTCATGCATTTGATAAAAAAGTTGTGCATTTGTGAAGTATTCCTCTTTAAGGGAAAGGTACCCAAAATCATTGTTGTACCTAGAACCATGCTATAGTTTAAAGTGCTCTTTTATCACCACTTGGTATAGGGGAGTGAATTGGGTGCAATTTATAATTTTCATGATTTAATGTCATTTAAAATATGATTTTTTTCTAACTAGATCAAATAGATTTTATGATTTTTAAAAGAATATTTAGTAAGATAATTATGGGATTATTTTGTATGTATTTTATACATCCACCACTAGATATATATATGGTTTAAAAACTAGATTTTATCAAATTTGAGCTTCATACTAACCTTTCAGTCCCTTCAAGGTCATTTCTTCCATGCTTGTGAATGTAATTAGGGTTATTTTAAAATGTGTAATGTGTCATTTTTGGCCATAGGTTCATACAAATTTTACGCTAAATCCAATATTCATAGGTTTGTACAAAAATCACATGAATCCATGTTATGGTTAATATGAACAATGTTTTTATTTACTCAATATTTTAAATATTTAAATGAATGAAACATTGTTTTTAAATAACATACATGAATGTTAATGTTTGATACATAAAAATCACATAATTTTACACAAAATTATAAAATGATAATGCACAATAGTTAAAATGTAAATTATATATATTTCATATAAAACACCATAAGTAGAAAAGACATATCATTTATATAAAAATAATACATACATTTTTGTGTCATTTTTACACTTTGAAGCCTCTGGATTTCACATGAACATTGTTTTACAATTTTTGCATATATTCAATTGAAATTTTATGATATTAAAAGTTTCTGATGAATTTTTAAAAAGAATATCATCTATTCATATTACGGTCTTGATAAAAAGAACTTGAAATGTCAAAAGCACATTTCTCAAAGCATGTTAGGGTCAAAATTAAGTTAAACTATCACAAATTTTCAAAAATTCATAACAAATTTTATAAAGTTCAAAATTTGCAATTTTATTTCTTCTAAGTTTTTAATCCTTTTATATATTTTCCTAAAATGCTTTCAAAGTAAAACTAAAATGACTTTTACTAGAATTGTTTATTTTGACATGTTTGAGTGTCGTTGCCTTATATTCATGTTTTGTCAGGCATGTGTTGTTATGATCATGTGAAATATTGATACACCTTAAGTTTGCTTTAGACTAGAAATTGGGGCCAAAAAACCTTTAAACCAATGATGGGAAATTTGAGCATTTCTTCACCCATTGTTTGGCCCCAAGTTATTAATAAAATATTATTTATATGGGGGTCAATGAACTCATGTGTAAAGCTGTGAAGGCCAAAAAGTAAAAACCAAAGCTTCAGCGATTCATATGCTTTCATTTTTCTTCCCATCTTTGCTTCCTTTCTCAAACTAAACTCTAAAAGTCAGACCCCCCATGGTTGAGCATAGACATAAGATTTTTGTAACTTGTGTTTTTCATGACCATATTAGATGTAGAAAAAATTAAAAACTCCTTTCATTGTTTAGAAGCAACTACAAAAGTTCAATAGGAGAAGAGGAAAATGAAGAGAGATGAGATGAAGAAGGAGTAGAAGATATAGCCTCGGGTTAGGTTTAGGGTTCATTTTGATCTTACATTGTGAATTTCATCAAAACAACAATTTCTTATTGTAGCAACATTGACTCCAAGGATTGCAACTTGGCCTCCCAAGTTGATAGGTTTTTTTGTTTTTGCCTTGAGGCCAAGTCAGGGTCATAAAGTGGTTTATTAAAAAAATTGTTCTCTTTTTCAGCCCTGTCTCCTAGGGTGAAGCCCTTGGGGTTGATTTCAGTGATTGGACCAATAGGAATGCTTGATTTGAGTTCAACCTTGGGCTCGACTGTAGTGTAAAGTGGGCCATAGGCTTGGCAAGCAATATTGATGGTAATTTTATTTTCTGCAAAAACAAAATTTGAAACCTAGGAAATCCTACATATGTGGAAAACAATTGGGATGAAGTTTTGATCAAAGCCTCATTTTGGAATAGTCTTTTCAAGACGGAAATGCTATCAATTATCTAAAAACCCACAAACCCTAATCAGCCTTCCCTAGAATCACCCAAAACACCCTGTTGGAGTTCATAAGTTACAAAAGTCAATGTTCTTACTACAATCCAATTTGAGCTCCACACTGCTGTGCACTAGAGGGATGATCAACTATTTTATGTTTTTTTTATGTTTTCATATGATTTTTAATAATTCATCATTATTTATGTCAATGTTAAATTTAATTTAAAAGGGTTATAGTAAATTGTTGTTTTACACGAACCAAGGCACTTTTGAGGTTTTATTTCTCAGGAAATGAGTTATGGTAATCGAACTTTTAATGTAAATGTCAATTGTCATAAATGGAAAATGGATGCCCACCAAATTTTTCTATCTGATGAATACATAACAAAGTCACCCGTGCAGTAACTCTCTTTGGGCCCTAGAGATGGCCTCAAATCCATCCCAATTGGAGTGAAACGGGGTACCATTCTATCAACCTTGGCAAATCTAAAACTGGGAGTGAAGTTCCTTTAAGACCAATTTAGATGAGAAAAGCAGTTTCGTCCCCTTTTTTGTGTCCATTTGAGCCCATATGAGCTTGTCTCTACAATCTAAAATTGATTCACTATGCTAAACCCAATTTCTTGGTGCAAAATACTCCGTGCATTGTGGAATAGTTGTCTGGAAGGTGACACATGATGTATTGCAATGAAAATACTCTGCAAGGAAGCACCTTCAAGATTCTAGGCTTGAATATATTTGAGAACTGTCCCAATTCACTAGAGCTGGTAACACTAGCCCCCACCTTTGCTCCTTGGCTTCACATCTGTCAGCAATTTGACAACATCACACATGGTCAGTCATCATATGCACAAATTGGTTGAGCATTATAATGTCACTCTGAGGACCAACATCATCTCCACATGAAATGGTAGCTGCATTTAGCCTTGGACAATTTAATTCAAGTTGATCATGAAAAACTGGTTCCTCTACTTTTCATAGGGATTTGGAGGCATAGCATTTTCTGCACCATGAATTAGACGAGATCTTGTTGATTGATGAGCATAACATTGGAACAATCAAAACACACACTCAGAACAGACTGCAAGTCCCTTACCAGTAAAAGCAACGTAAAAGGGACGTCACTGAGCCATGCAATTGAGATTAATATGCTAACCTAAAAGAGGAGTCCCCACTCCACCCATTTTCAGCATGCCCTTCACAACATTTACTTGCATTGAAGACAAAAACCAAGGTCAAACATTGGATGCTGGTCTTTTAATAATAAATCTGATCCAAGCAATTTTTGGAAAATTATATGTTGTGACTAATGTTAGTGTATACTGAGTTGTATATGTCATTTGAAAGCAAAACACACTTTTAAAAACCTAGGTGGCTAAATGTATATACACTATCTAAAAATTTCGAATTTGGGTACGCATATGAGTCTATGTACTTTGCACAATTATTAATCCATGTAAGCATAAAGGTAAATGACCAACAGAATATGTGCACAAACCTTTACCCTTTCCTCAGCATTTGTTCTTCAGATATAACAGCATGAATTTCAAAGTTTTCCTTGTATATGTGTCACTTGTAAACTAGAATACCACAAGATACAAAATTTGAAAGTTGTTCATGCTTGCATTGACACCCTTCCATCCCACCTTTTCCTGTTAAATGCTCGATTGATTAGTGTGAGATCAAACTGACCCATCCTACAACATGCATACCTATCAACTTCAAGAACCTTTAGCCAAAGTACTTTGCAATGTGAAGTTCTCAGGGATGAGAAACCAATTTGTCATGTGAGCAAAGATTACACATTACCATGACACCACACATCCTATCCACATTTCAGACAGATTAAAGTAACGGCAGAACCTCAGGGAGCTAAAGAGTTGATCATTGGAAAGTGTTTTGTTATTTTACCTCCCTTAGGACCCTGAGGACAACAAGATTTTTTCAAGGCTCATTCAGATAGAATTCTTTAACCCGATATCAAAAAGCCCTTGAACCTAACCGAGCACACCTAGTTTTCATTGAGCCCTCACCAAAAGAGGGCAAAGTACACACATGTTGCCAAGACCACCACTCCTGTGGAAAATACATTGCCTCCAAGCAGGGCATACCTGCAGCCTGCAGAATCACTCCATGGGAAGTTCCTCATAAAGAACTGCACATGTCACAACATTTATCATGGAATATTTTTGAGCTACTTCAACAGAGCTTATGTTACAGTACTTTTAAGACTCCATAAGTGAGGTTGATAAAAACTATGACAAAGATAAACAGACACTTAGCACCATCCACCCTTTCTAAAAGCAAGAAGGTTAATGCAGCCCAAACAATAGAAAGCATGAAGGGTGCATTCTTCATGGTGACTCCCTTCCTGCACAAAATTCATGCAATCTTGCAGATGATGTGAGCTGTCTTTTGTATATTGGAAATTGTCTTGAGAGTACCTCTGTACTTCCCGAAAGAGCCCTGTGAACCAATTGTGTTAGAGACAATGTGTCCTTCGATGATTGATTGGGGAGGTGATCCATAAATGGATGTCAGTAACCTTTTGCCATGTCTATCATGCTGCTCAAACAGTGTGATGGGATTGTGATGAAGTGAACTTGTCGAGATGATGTGGACACATCTGGAAACAGGAAACCACGATTTCCAGAAAATTCCTTTCCAAGAACTCACCAATGGGGTCCTTCTCAGGGTTTGTCAAAATCAGAATCTGTAGTGGAACTTCGTGTTTTTTCATGAGGTCGTTCAAATGTTTCCACTCAAATTGGATACTTTCAAACACTTCATACAAGAGCCATACAACATGAACCCTATTCACTTTTTCTACCTTTTGGAAAGTCCTCTAATTTCTGGAATCTTCAACTCTCAAGTCCCCTTGCCAAGATGCAAGCCACCTTGAGGAAGTCAACATTGAGTCCCTTCTGCCAAGAATGAGTCAATCTGTTCAAACAACCCTTTCTGGCCAATGCATTTTGCTTGCAGTTTGGATGTGGAATGAAGCTCTGCAATGCTTCCCCTCTTTGTTGATATCCAAGCCAATCTCCAAAATTGACTCCAAATTGGGTCTGTTGCCATCAAGCAAATCATGGTTCATGAAGCAAAAATTCTTCACGAATAGTTCTGTCGTTGAACTTCTCACAACAAGTACTCTGGTAATGCTTTCATCACCAAGAATAGCTTCATGTAGTGGCGATGCTATCATCTCACCACTGGAAATATAGCCAAACTAGAACAACATTCAGTGACAAGGGAAGACACTGGATTACAAGTTTTTCCAAAGCTTGCACAAACTGGTTCAACTTAGAATATTTCATACTCGTACACATTTTCAATGTGAACAAAGTGTTGCACAAACAAGCAGAAATTTGGCCTAATCTTGAACTAACCAATGGACATGCTCCATTTGCTAGCAAAATTGCAGGAATTGTACGCAAGTAGTCAGTTATTGAACTGATACTGAGGAATTTCATTAGGTGACCACCTGGTTACTTGGTTGTCTGGCTGGTTATGTGAAAGCAAATGCATACAAGGTTGGAGACGAGTGATTCCCAAGCTAAATGCTTTTGCAAGCTTGAGCCTTGCACAAATGTTAGAGAATGTTGGTTGCTTATCAGGAGATTGCTCCCAGCAGTTACCGATGCAGCAGCTGATCTAGTCAGGACAGTCTTGTGGAAAAAATGGTCTAAATTTTGGATCTCGTATTTGAGCATGGATTGTTCCAATGTTGGATTCCTGGTGGAATGCTTCTCACCAGATAAAACCTGGTAACAAACCATAGAAAGGCTCCAAACATCCACCTTGGGAGGAAAGTTTAGAGTTCCAGTAGCAAAGGAACCAGAATGGCTGGACCTACCAGGGCAATTATTCAGTGAATCTTACAGAAGTTCACACTTCCTCCTTATGAATCACATAACAGGATCACAATTCAGGAAAATTCTGTAGTTCACACTAGAGAACCAGAAATGTGCTCATGATATCATCTCGAAATCACTCAGAGTCAGTACTCTTAATCCATAGTCTTCACTCAAATATGAACCTAGAGACTGTACAGAGTGTCCAATCTCATCTGAATGAGCTTGGTTGGTACAATACAAACTTCTTTCACATAAAATCAAACACTGATCCTTGCAGAGAGAGGTAAATCTCTCTGGCTCTGAATTTGAAATTCCTGAAAACTTTGGCAACCTGTGGACCTGCAATCTATACCACCTTTTTATTGCTTACAAGCCAAAGTAGCATACATCAAACTATCTTGCAGCTACCGAGCTACAGTCTGCCTAAAGCATCCAACAACAGCTTGCAATCCAGGTAAGAAGAGCCCATTCAACACCTGCTCTCAATCTCATCCATGCAATCAGTTTCATGTGAACTACCAGAAAGGAGGGGTAAGAATAGGACGTTAACTGTTTGCCTTGGGGCACAAAGACCCATGCAAAGGTATTCCATTGCACAAAAGAAGGATTGCACAGTCCACAGAAATGATAAAATAAGGATGGATAATTTGACCCATTGCCAACATGTGGCAAAAAGAAAAAATACAACTGGAAAAACCCTATTCTCACCAGGGCTTCCTTTTCAATACAGTTGTGAAGCATTAAAAGCTCCAACATGTTATGGTCATCAATGATCCATATGATGCATGATCAAAGCTCATCAACCACTGAAATGTTGTGAATCGAGACGGGAACAACAGGCTCGTCATCTGAAGTCTCCACCTTCACAATATCCTGCAGTAAACTCAAAAGAGAATAGAACTTTCAAATTATAAAATTGACCCCAGAATATAATAAAACTCATCTCCTGACAAAGGTAAAACAAGTTGTAAACCACATTGCAGGTTTATTCTACCTTCTATGTGATCTTGTTTCTTAAGCTGAATGATACTCAAAAGATACAAATCTGAGCAGCAGAAGTGGGTAAAGGATTTCAGCATTCTAGTGTCATTAGGTCAAACGAGAGGAATAAATAAAATGCGGCCAATCCAACAAAAATAACAACGATGCAATATTGAGTTGATGGAAGTTACTATATTTTCAAACTGTGGCATTGAGGAAGAATGTAGTCATTTACCTGGACAACCTCTTTACCACAGACCACACACACAAAGACAGTGTAGTACATGTGGACAAACCAATATGACCTAATTCCAAATCTGGGCACAAATTTCACAGGTTACAAAAAGTTAGGTACAAAATTCCATTACAGATGTGTCCTTTTGTTTATGCTATTGGACAAAGTATGCCCCAAATTTTACCACATTCGACAAGAAGGCTGGAGTGAACCAGCAGCCACCAGTGCACCAGATCAGGATGAGGTCATTCAAGCCATTTTGGGGATGAACCAAAAACACATCCTCCCCTACCCAAGGTTTTTAGTTTTTTCAGCCTCTTCTCTACCCCAAAGTTTTTCCTTCCTACCTATCTTCCTCCTACCTACCTCACCTCATTTTGAGTTCACTCCATCATCAGAGCTTGAAGCGAGAGGGCAAACTACCTCACCTCATTTTGAGCTCACTCCATCATCAGAGATTGAAGTGAGAGGGCAAAAGAGGGAGGGCAAAACTAGGAGCCAAAAGCAGGAGGGCAAAAGTGACAACCAAAATTGGGAAGGCAAAAGTGGTAGCGAGAAGCAAGAGGGTAGAAATGGAAGCTAGGACAACGCACTTGAAGCGAGAACCAAAAGTGAGAGGGCAAAGTAAGAGCTTGAAGGTATGCTCCCTCCTTTTTTTTCATTTTTTTTTGTTGTTTTCTTGCATGGTGTTGTTGCAAGCTCCTATCGCCTTATTCTCTATGTTTGAGAATAAAAAGGTGACAACAATGTGTCGTCGTCTTCTTCTGTGGTTCAGTTGCATGAAGAAGGTAATGGTAGGAAGTTGTCATGCCATCGCCTTCTTTTCTGTGTTTGAAAAGAAGAAAAAGATGACAACAACGCACGGTCATCTTCTTCTATGGTGGTGTTGTAGAGAAGAAAAAGGTGATGGCAACTGTTGCCATCACCTTCTTCTTTTTGTTTGAAAATAAGAAAATGACAACAATGCACCATCGTCTTCTGTGGTGGTGTTGTAGCGAAAAAGGAGACAACAATTGCTACCATCACCTTCTTTTTTGTGTTTGAAAAGAAGAAAATGACGACAATGAAGAAAAAGGTGATGACAATTATTGCCATCACCTTCTTCTTTGTGTTTGAAAATAAGAAAATGACAACAATGCACCATCGTCTTCTATGGTGGTGTTGCAGCAAAAAAGGAAACAACAACTACTGCCATCACCTTTTTTTTTATGTTTGAGAAGAAGAAGATGATGGCAATGAAGAAAAAGGTGATGGCAATTGTTGCCATCACCTTCTTCTTTGTGTTTGAAAATAAAAATATGACAATAATGCACCATCGTCTTCTGTGGTGGTGGTGCAATGAAAAAGGAGACAACTATTGCCATCACCTTCTTCTTTGTGTTTGAGAAGAAGAAGATGACAGCAATGCGCCATCGTCTTTTTCTATGGTGGTGTTGTAGAGAAGAAGAAAGTGATGGCAGTTGTTGCCATCGCCTTCTTCTTTGGTGGTGTTGTAGCAACAAAAGCAACGATAGTTTATTGTCATTGTTTTCTTCTCTATGTTTAAAAAGAAGAAGATGACGAAAATGCATTATTGTCTTCTTTTATGGTGGTGTTGCAAAGAAGAAAAAGGCGACAACAACAATTGCCATTGCCTTCTCCTATGGTGGTGTTACAAAAAAGAAGAAGGCGATGGCAGTTGTTGCCATCACCTTCTTCTATGGTGGTGTTGCAAAGAAAAAGAAGAAGACGGCAATACCTTTTGTCAACTTCTTTGATGGCTTTGTTGCAGAAAAAAGGCATTGTAGCCTCTTTTGGTGATTTTGTTGTGAAGAAGGTGACGATAGTAATGTTGTTGCCTTATTTTATGGTGGTGGTGTTGTGAAGAAGATGATGGCAACAAGCTACCATCACCTTTTTTTTCTTCTTCTTATCTAATCCTTTTGGTCTAGTTCATTAGAATTGATAATTAACAATGAAATAGTGGTTTTTTTTAATGATGAAGGTTATAATGGCTAGACGAGGGAGACTAAAGAAAGGTGGTGGTGATTTGGAAGTTCGAAACCAAAATGTTGCTCCATTACAACAAACAATTGGGAAGCAAAATGTTGATCCATTATAACCAAAACTTGGGGAGCAAAATGTTGTTCCATCATAATCGAGACTTGGGGAGCAAAATGTTGTTTCATCAGAACTTAGAATTGATGAATCAAGCAATCTATGTGGCTTAAAGTTGACAATGGTGATAGTCTTAATTCAAATGATGAAATCATTCCTAATACAAATTGGGAATTTCAATCCAAAAATGGTGGGTTAGATTATTTTAGAATTTACATACATTAGATTAAATGCATATAAAAGAAATTGTACAAGTTTCTTTAAGTTTAATTATATATGTACCTTCCATCATTTAATGGAAAGTGTGGGATTTTATTTGTCAAATTTTTTTATTGGAATACATGAAAACAATTAAAGTTTGTTGGAGTTGTATTTGATTGTGTGATTTATGTTTTGCAATATTTACATTTTATTTTTTGAACTTTTTATATGAAAGGTGTTAAGGTTTAAAAAAAATTATTACAAAATAAAGATTTTTTAAAAATATTTCTTGGTTTAAATTTGGAACTTGAAATCAACTAAGCCTCTCAACCACCGGCACCCACTTATCCACCTAATATGGTTTAGAAGGAGAAAGAATGGACGATGGTTGGGTCAAAGTGGAAGGGTAAAGTTGGCATTTGCATTGTCACATATTGTGCCCAATGGTTTTTTACCAAGGATTTGAAGGAAATGCATGGCTTGGTGGTAGAAAAAGGTTAAACTTGGGAGACCTTCAACTTCTAAAAAAGTTCCTCAACATCAAGACCATGTTAAAATAAGCATTCACATCTTGGGAAATGCCATGGCCATGCAAAAGCGAAATGATCAAAAGGTTGTTAGTCGCGTTTATGCCAAAGCCCAACATGAGTGGGATAAGCTAGTAATTGTTGAAGAACAATGTCCACCATTACCAAAACCAACTTTGGTCAAATTAACTTCAAAGCAGCTATTATAGGTGTTAAGTTTTAATGCTTAGGATGTAGGAAGCATGTTTTGAGATCCAACATCACGAATGGAGAAGGATGAAGATTTACAAAAGATGATTCAGTCTAACCATTCTACATATGCATGACAATTGAAGATGGTATGGGATGTCAAAAATTGGGATTGAGAGCCCACTAAAGCAAGTCAGACACAAAAATTGATAAATGTATTGGATTTCCATGAATCATTCAATAAGAAAAAATAATAATCAATATTTATTGTTTTTTTATAATTTTGTTTGATCCAAAGTGTGTTAGGGTTTAATTTGGTGGTTTTTTGGTGTTTACTTGGTACAGGGCACAACAAAGGAAAAGTTTGTTACAAATGCATGTCAAGTTGAAATGAAACGTTGCCATTTATACATTGTTGATCATGCAGTAAAGGTTACAAATGTAGTAGTTGCTTACTGAATTAAACATGGGATTATAGATAGTGATATGGTTTAGGGTTTCCATTTTATATAGTTAGCTAGGTTTTTTCAGCCCTGTCATTCTTTGGACTACCATTTTTTTCAACTTTGGTTGTTTGATATATTATAAAGAACCTTTTTTTTCATTAGGTTCTTTAACATTTTTTGATCCACCCATATTTGTACATCTTTTATCAATATAATATTTTCCTCTAGTCACATTTGTTTGATAGGTATATGGTTAACTATATATGTCTTCTTTTTCATAATCTTCTTAGTACTTTAGATGTAAGAATCAAAACTTAAATGGGCCCATATGAATAGGTAACAATAATTTGTCTAAGATTTACAAAAATGAAAATGAACATTATGTGATACCTACATCCTTTCTATTATAATTTCCATAAGGCCATTTCAAGTATATACAATACCCACATATGGGTCTCATAAATAATTGTTTTTTACATCCATTGCAATACCCGCATATAGGTCCATAAATTATTACTAATTTTTTACATTTTTTCCAATACTTGCATATAAGTTTCCATTATAATATTTATGGACTCATATGACAATAATATAGTCTAAGTATAAAAAAAAAGTCATAAATAAATAATTATTAAAATTTTATTCTAGATAATGTAAATGATTGATTATCATATTTAACCAATCATTTTTTTAAAATATTAAATAGCTGATTATTTGGTTGAACCTTAACTATTCAAATGATAAAAATTTAGATTTAAATATCAAATCAATAATTTGATATTTAATTTATTATCTTGATTATATTTTTTATGTTCATAAGTTATTCAAATCATTATTTTAGATAATTATTCATGATAATTAATTGTCATAAAATTAATTTAAATATATAAAAAAACATATTTTGGGTACCCAAACCATTTATTTTGAAGTGATTTTACATGTGGGTATTACATTTGGGGTTGATTATTCACCTAAAGTTGTTTAAATCACCTATGGATTATTTCAAAATGAACTTTGCATATAAGTATTGCATATAGGCTTTGGTTTTCATTAAAAGGCCACACAAACTACATACCGGTTATTTCAAATTGACCTTACATATGAGTATTACATTTAAAGTTGGGTCTGCACCTCAAGTTACATTAATCACCTATGGGTTATATCGAAATGAACTTGAATATGGGTATTGCATTTAGGGCTAGGTATTCATATAATTTTGTAATACCTGCAAACCTACTTATTTTCACCAATTAGAAATTTGGCTTTAATTTTTGAATAATTAAATAAAATTAGTAATAAAACACAAATGAAGGTATGTTTCTCACCATTTGGAAATATTTCCAAGTTAATTTTTTCACTTTTAAAAATATATATATAAATAATGACATGTCATTATTTTACATATGCTTAAGCCCAAAATGTTTTGCCCAAAATGCACCCTAGATTTATTTTAATTATTATAGACTTGTAAAAAAATGTTAATTAATTTATATGTCCCAAACTCTAAACCTAAACCATAATTCTAACATTAAATAGTAATTTTTACATTAAACCCTACCCCCCCCCCATCATCAATGTGACCAATTTTGCATTATGTTCATTTTTATATATGTTAAATCATACTATAAGGTGAAAAAATAATTTTGAAAACATGAATTTCATGATGTATTGGTAGGGAATCAAATATTTAAAAAATATTTGTGTGTTTCATGGTTAATGAATTATCACAATATGATATGAGTATTGCATTTAAACAAAAGTGGGTTAGAAAATATTGAACTTTAAGAACTATGGAACATATGGAAACAAAGGAGATTCATAATTATGTTATAGATCTAAACAAGTGATAAGATCAAAAACCAATACAATGAGCAAATTCTAAAGTATAAACCTAAGCCTTGATATATATGAATCAAATTCCTAAGCATTAAATCATAAGGCATAACCTTAAAAATTTAAATGACATTTTTCCATAAGCCTTATTACAACCCTAACTATACAAACCTTAACAAAAAAATGTTTTAATGATATATGCCCTAAATCTAAAAAATTATACAAATTATATAATGCAAAACAAAATAATTTAAAAAAACATAAGAACAAATCTAAAAACCAAATTTTTAAGGTTTTAAACTACAAATATTTGCTGACAAAGAAAACCCTTAATCTTCAAAAACAATCAAATAATTTTTGTAAGAAACCAAAAGAAGGTATATGTTTCTTACCTTTGTGTAATCTTTCCAAATTATTTTTTTTTCCACTCTCTTTGAAAAAGATATATAATGAAATTGTATTTCTTCACATATGTCTAAACCCTAAAATTTCCCCCCCAAATTTAACCTAGTTTAGGTTAATTACTATAGATTTGTGAAAAACTTGTTAACTAATTTATGTGTCCCAACTTTAAACCTAAACCACAATCTAATAATACATACTTATAATAATTAAATGAAAAGATGTATTGTAATGTACATTCCATAATTAAATTAAGAAAAAAATATTAATAAATGTCCATTCCATAAATAAATTAAATTAAAAAATCTCAGTAAAATATGCACTAACAAAACAAAATGGCTATAATTATGACATTATTTCCACTATAAATTGTTTATAATACCTATATATGGGGACCTATGTTCATCATCCATGAACAAGGTGACCCTTAATTAATTAATAAGTAGGATTGGGGGGCTGGGGGTGAAAAAAATGAGTAGGTAATTAGTTAGGTATTTGGTTATGTAAAAAACATAGGTAGGTAGGAAGGTGGGTACATGGGTAGGTAAGTAGGTATATAAGTAAGTAGTTAGGTTAGTAGGCAAGTTAGTAAGTAGAAAAGAAGTTCAAGGAGCAAAGTAAATAGGTTACTAAAGTAGGTAGGCATGTAGGTAGGCAAGTTAAAAGGTAGGACGAAAGTTACACTAGTAAGGTAATTACGTAGACAGGTAAGTTAGTATGTAGGAAACAAGTTACCTTATCAA
>Ga0209208_10003861_pt1 | contig 21424 bp, 18 predicted proteins | sample S1TSphfallax_3_FD_187694 | JGI IMG/M metagenome (GOLD analysis project Ga0209208, IMG submission 187694) | Host-associated microbial communities from peat moss isolated from Minnesota, USA - S1T2_Fd - Sphagnum fallax MG (SPAdes) (version 2) | ecosystem: Host-associated > Plants > Peat moss >...
GCAAGCATTTGGAGGTCTTTGGCATCTGTAGCAAAGGGATCTGGAACAACACACATGTCCTCATTCTGTTCTCCATTAGCAATTAGAATAACCTCTGAACTCGGGGTTGGTCTTTGGATTTATGGTGAATGGATCACAACAGCCAATGCTTCAGGAGCTGGGGAAGCAAAATCCTGCCTTGCTGCGGCTCATCAATGAGAATCAGGCTGAGTTCCTTCGCCTTATCAATGAGGCAGGTGGGGAAGGTGCTGAGGGGTAAGTTGGGAACCTTCTTCCAGAGGACTTTCTGTGTGTTTCTAGGGTGTTCATGGATATTCAGTTTTATGTATATGAATTTGTTTGATTACCTTTTTACATTTTTTGTTGGAATTTCTTTCTGCAATTACATTGACATCATTTGTTTATTTCTCTAATCTCAGTATGTGCAGGAAATGTTTGCACTGCTCTAAGACAGTGTATCACATTGCTCTAAACTTGATAGTCTTAAGGATGCAGGGATATCCTTGGGCAACTTGGAGCAATGCCACAATCAATTAATCTGACTCCAGAAGAGAGGGAAGCGATTGATAGGGTACAGTCCTATTCTTCTGAACCCTTCTTCTAAACCCTCTGACTTACAATTCTGTCATTAGTAAGATTCAGCAGTCACCTCTATGATTGATTTCTAGTCATTTGTCTATCAAGCAAATGTTTTGAGTCACTCAAATGTGTGAAGATGTTACTGTAATTTACATGGGATGTGTTTTCCTGAACAGCTTGAAGGCATGGGATTTGACCGTGCACTTGTGATTGAGGCTTTCCTGGCATGTGATAAGAATGAGCAATTGGCCGCCAACTATCTTCTGGAGAATTCAGGCGATTTTGAAGACATGTAACCGCATAGCAAAAATGTCTGTGGTACATCTGTACATTTCAGGGTCCCTCTCTCACTATCAAACTTCTGTTTGCATGAGGGGCATATTTGCTTTGGGTTTTCCTTCATAGGCGCTTGCACTGCCAGGTTTCCTTTTCTTTCCTGCACAATCAGAAGGCCTAGTTTAACATGCTGAAAATTTCCACTTGTCTTTCAAGTTTCAAGAGACTACAGAATCAGGCTTTTGAACACTGTGGTGGAAGTGGAAGATGAAAGGTGCCATTGTTGGTTATTCCATGCAGGTGCCCAGTTCATTAATTCTCTATTGTGAAACTCCTAAACATCATGGCATGCATAAGGGCTTGATAACTGTTAGGATACTCCTAGCATGAGAAGATTGGACCTTGTGCTCTATGCCAAAGCATGAAGTCCATAGTCAAGGGATATGAGGTAAGAGAAGTGCAATTGTCTTTTCATGCTTTTGATCATATTATTGTTTAGTAAATGTGGTAAATAATGTGTTTCTGAACTCCCTTTCTTCTTAGACATGGGATGAGAATAATCAGCTAGTAGGAAAAGCCCCAAAAAATTACTTGTTTTTGCCTTCTGACACAATGCTTTCAAGGTGTTGTGCATTTATCATTTTGGTTGTGCTGTAGTGAGGTATTCCCTAATACAGCTGGTTGTGTTAGCAATCATGGTTGTGAATGTTTCAGTTGGTGCAGTCTTCAACTAAGCTGTACTATGCTATCACCAATCAGAAAGTCTGTTTGCCATCACTGTAAGACCAAACTAGCATTCACCTACCACCAAGTTTCATAGCATAGGAGTTCTGAATGTTTGCATACAATGTCCAGTCCCTTCAGGTACAGGTTCAGATACAGTTCAAACCTCTTGTTATATGTGTAATAATGAATCTAGGACTCTTCATGGATCTGTGTTAGATATTGTGTGATGTTCCTTTCTGTGCATGTCCTTTTCCTGAATGTGGTGATTCTGTCTTAGCATTGGACATTGTGGAAGACTTGAAGTGTCCAGTGGTTGCTCTGAGAGAGACAATCACCAAGTAAACAAAACTTGCTTCCCCAATGGTCAGGGAATGTGTGGGTGGGCATTCTCTTCACAAATTCTCAATTGTGGTCATATACAGGGATGCTTGGTTCACATCCCTGTTTATGAAATGAAAATGAGTAGGTCAAAAATGAAATGGAGCTTATCAGTTTGCAGGAGGATAACATTGACTGTTTTTGTTAGTTTTATCTCTTGAGTGCTAGCCTATATCATGACTGAGTCTTCCTGTTTCTTCCAGGCTTGCAGCAGAAACTCAAAATGCAGGTTAGTATTAACACTAGCCTTTACACAATGTAGGGAGCTAATGAAGTCAGAGTGGAACATGTGATAGAGAAGTCACCATCATACATGTTACTGTTGATGGTCCCTGAACCAGGTGTCCACATGTTCATACAGCAAGTGAGTAATTTTTTTGTTCTCTCTTGTTTTGTCTTTTGTCATGGTGTCCTTTGTTCACAGTTTTGTAAGCCCCTTTTCCAGAAGTCTTTCTTTGACTTTTAAGAAATTTGATCCTTGTTCTGGCTTCCTTAACCAGGAGAATGGAGATTTCTTGATTCTCACTGGAGATGCTTCTTATCTACAGCCATTGTTGGGAGCTGTGTGAGTGGCTGGGGTTAGTAAGTCATGGGAGCTCATCATTGCTATTAGACATGAGGGTCATGGCCTGACACTTCGTGAGTGACTCTCACAATGTTATGACCAGTGTTTTGTGGGTATCAGAAATGGCAGCAAACCTCTGGTGGGGTTACCAGGGAAGAAGTTCTTTGATCTTGTAAACTGATGTTCTCAGAAAATTGGAGAATCAGATATAATATACAACTGCCATTCCCTAAACCCTAAACCCTAAGCTCCATTCAAATTATAGTGCATTCATCGTGTACAATTTTAAGCATGGACAATTAGCAACATGGGAGTGTCCAATGTTTTGAAATTTAAACTATTTCATAGGACCTTCATCTAAAGGTGCCCTTTAGAAGCTTTGGACGTAAAGATGATGTGAGGCAAATGAATTGATATTCCACTTATTTCAAAGATTTGTTCCTTTGTTATGTATTTCATTCTATTTTCAACAAAACATTTGGTTTAGTTACATCTTAAGTCCCTTGTTATGGAATACAAATTGTTAAGGTTTAAAGAGAATGAAGTAACTTAAGTGCAATTTACCCTAGCCCATGGTTTAGTTTCATCATGAAATAATCTAGAATTTATTTGATTTCATTTTTATTTTAAAGTGTCCTTGTGGAGGTGACGAAAATGTTGAATATTTCACCTCTCAAATGACAAAATTTGTGAGCGCAAAATGTGACAAAATGTTGACCTTTACACTCTCTTTTAGGGCATGCTAGGGGGGGCCTTATTTTGCCATGAGTATGGCCCTAGGGCTTGGGTCTAGTGATTCAATATGGTGTAAAATGGTCCTAAGGACACCTTCCTAAGGGCACGTTCTCTAGTACGTAACGGGCTTTCGTACCTTATTGAAGGGTGGGGGTATTAGAAGGGGTTTTTTCTTAGGTGAGGATTGGTGGTCTTTTGTACCTTATTGAAGGGGGGGGGTATTAGAAGGGGTTTTTTCTTAGGTCGTGGTTGTGGTCGTCGGCCCAATTTCACAATTTATTCACTCAAACGAAACTGCAGCACAGCTTTCGAGAATATCGTGTAGCAAAAGTTAAACACACAGCTGTTACAAATTGTTCGGCACCTTCTAATAAAAAAAAATCAACTATTTTTTTAAAAAATTTTCTTGCCGAATCATCAGCCATTCAGCAGCAAGCACGGACGACGACAACGACGCCAATTCTGAAGACCTAATCGGCAGGCAGGCAGGCAGGCAGGCAGGCCTTGAGGAATCTGTAACAGCTGTTAAGGCCAGGAAATCAGGCAGGCACGGCTTGACCGATTCCGGCTTAACACAACCCCCCCCTCTCAATCCATGGGCCTTACCGAACACATTATTTACCACCTTATCAAACACGACGAGTAGAGTAGTCGAGTAGTCGTGGTAAAAGGGAAAACATGGAAACACAAAATTTTCGAGTAGTCGAGTAGTCGAGTAGTCGTCGTAAAAGGGAAAACATGGAAACACAAAATTTTCGAGTAGTCGAGTAGTCGTCGGAAAAGGACAAACATGGAAACACAAAATTTTAGAGTAGTCGAGTAGTCGTCGGAAAAGGGAAAACATGGAAACACAAAATTTCTTAGTTAGAACCGGGGGCCCAGTTCATAAGTAGTAGTATTATCCGGGGCCCAGTTCATAGAGTGTACATCACTCCAGTGGGCAATCAAAAATATCTGCAAAATCAAAAAGCAGTTTGCCAAGTGGGCCTCTTTTTTCACATTACAAAAAAATAAAAATTAAAAACACATTTTATATAATAATGTGTTTCTTTTTTTCTTTTTCTTTTTTATTTTTTTTATTTTTTTTATTTTTTTCTATTTGGGATGGATGCAGGCACTGACACTCTCAGTCTGCTAAGCTACACAGGCTATGAATTAATTGTGGGCCCCAGTGTTTTTTTTATTTTTATTTTTAAAATTTTATTTTTTATTTTTTTTATATATATATTTTAAAAAACTGGTGAAATTAAGAATTGAATTTTTGGAACAAAGGTGATTTTGGAGGTTTTCAGTCGCCAGCCAGAAGTGAGGGGAAAAAAAAAAGGAGTAAAAGAATTGCCAGATTCGTATTTCATTTGTGTTTTTTTAGCCATAAATATAGTGAAGCATGATTTAAGATTTGTAAATTTTATTTCTGGTTTATAGCCAGATTTGGTTAAATCTTTTTAAAGAAATGATCACCACTTTTTTTTCGACAGCTTCCTATCAGCCCTTTTTTTTCTTTTTTTTTTAAAAAAAATTTTATGGGCAAAATTTCGCCAAAAAAAAGAAATTGAAAAATTGAAAAATTCGAAAATATAGGGATTTTGGAGGTTTTTTTCAATCGCCAGAAAAGAGAGAGAGGAAAATTTTAATAATAATCGCCAGGTTTCTATATTTGGTTTTGAAGTGCATAGCCCAAAATATAGAAGGATGATTAAAGATTTTTGTATTGGGCATATCTGGTTTATAGCCAGATTTGGCTAAACTTTCCTGACGATGATCGCCATCTCGTCTACAAAACAAAAATTCCTATTATAAAAAAAAGCCACTGATTTAATTTGCGGCCTTGTAGCCCCGCAGCCTACAACCCTACCACCTCAAAGTGGTGGGAGGCAAAGCGGTATGGGTGTTACTTACTTACCACTCTGCCTCCTTCCCCGAGGCTCTCCTTTTTCCTCTCCTCTCTCTCCGTCCGACCCGACACACCGGCCGCTTCTCCTCTCCGACGTCTTCTTCTTCTTCTTCTTCTTCGTCGTCTGCCATCACCGTTTGCCATCTAGTAGATCCGGTAGCACTTGGAAAATGATGCCCATCGCCCACAGATTCCATTGCACAAATTTTCTCTTGAAAGTAGTGAGCAGTCGGTAAGATTCTTCTTCCCGCAGTTTTCGCAACCCCGCCGTCATCTTCCCCTTCCCTGCAGGCAGGAAGAGGAACAGTGGTGGGCATGTTTGATGGATGATGTGGTGATGTGTTGCATGAGAGCATAAGTCGGGCCACAACAGGAGACGGACAACTCAACTCCCTTGTGTGCGCATTATCTGTAAGTCATCAAAGATCCCGAATCTTTGTTGATTTGAACCCTGTTTTTTCTGCCTTTCTTTTGTTTTGAGGACCACCTGGGGATGTAAACCTTTTGCAAGGTTTGTGGGGTGTTCTTGTTCTTTCTGCAAGTTCTGTTTTCCATCTGTCAGGGAGTCATGGCCCATTGAGGTATGACAGAGGGTTTTTTGCAAGGTTTTGTGGCTGATGGTGCTTTTCAAGGATTTTTCTTTTTCTGGTATGATTTTTTTTGGTTTTTTTTTCCCTTGTGAATTAGTGGGGATGTATGTACCTTACTGCTTTTCTGGGTTTTGTAGTGCCAGGGTTTCTTCTGTGCTGGAGGGAGGCTATCGATTGCTTGCTGTTGGAGGTGAAGGAGATGATTGAAATTTGGGAGTAGAGCTCATGTTCCAATCCACCTCTCCTCCATGTAAGCCCTTTTCCCCCTTTTGCACATAAAAATCCTTCCTTCCTTCCTTCCTTCCCTTCTTCCTTGCTGCTGCTGCTGAGCATATGTGGGAAAAAGGCTTGGAATGTTGTGGAACTTGCTGAAAAATCAGACACTGGTGGAAAAGAAAAGAAAAGAAACAAACTGCAATCTGTGTAGCAAGTCCCATTTCTGTAGCAAAAGTGAGGATTTATCATCTTGGCAGTTGAGAAGGTTTATGCAAGCTGCTGGATGGCTGTCTGTAAAGCCCATAGCTCCTTGGATTTATGTAAGATCCTGCGTGATGTAAATCCCATAGCTCCTCGATTAGCTCAGTCTTTACTTGCCTGTGGCCTTCTCCATGGGTGATTCCCTTCTGACACAGAGCCTTATGTTTGAGACGAATGTGAGGAACATGAGTCCAAATAGATAGATGGAGTAGACAATAGTCAGAGGAGATGTAGAGTCATAGGTGCTGGCTTGTTAGAAGCAGTGCAAAAGCTGAGATGTAATGGGTGGTTGAATTTTTGTAGGTTGCCCAAAACCCTACATGAAGGTGGGAAAGGGCACATGGCATCCATGGAGAAGCTCCTTGCTTCTGGTTTTCCAGTAGAGATCACTGCAGGTAGTTAGTATCTCTCACTGGATTGCTTTTCAAATGATACTACCGAGTTTCAGTAGCTGTACAGGTTCTTCTGACTTGAGCTGCAGTTGCAGCAGACCTTCACTCTGTATGGTGATTTTTCAATGTGAGTGTTATGACTTTGGGTTGGTGGCGGGGATCTATCCTATTCAGAAGAAGCAGCTCAGGAAAAAGCAGCAGTGAAGACAGTACAAAGAGAAATGGATGAGGCAGATGAAGCTAATCTTCTTGAGGAAGAAGGTAACCTATTATGCATTACTTCTTTAAATGCTTCTTTAAATGAGGTTGAAAAAGGGGAAAGACTTGCATAATTCTTCTGAGTTGGGGAAGTAGGGAGGAAGTAGTAAATACCCCACCTCTGTGTAATAGAAGAGTGCTGGAGTCTTTTCTCCTGGAGTGCTAAGGGATTTGTTTGCATATTGGTCTGTATACAAGTTTCCTTCAGCAACAACAGTGCCCAATTTCTCACACAGTAAGGATAAAGTTCTTGATGGCTTGCCATATTCAATTTGTTGTTGCCAGATGTCTCATGCATATTAGTGCTCTGGTCAATTCCCAGCACACAACCAATTTACATACAGATCTCCTTGGGCGAAGTAATGGATTGCTATGGACATACTGGGCCTGCAGCCTGTGTAGTATGTGTGTCTGAGCAGCTCAATGTTGTATGCTTTGCAGCTGGTTAATGACTCTCTTGTTGATTCTGGATTTCCCACTTCCTTGAAAAGAGTGTTTGTTGCTTGTTCCTTAGATCATTCTTTGTTTTTCATTCAGTTTCTACTTTCTACCCATCACCACACATGATCATGTTGGAAGGCATGTCTATTGTATTCTCCCTATTGCTGACAGTTCTCCCATTTTTCAGTTCAGCCCTACATTAACAGCTGTCTGTTGAAATGCTGTTTGGCAGATATGCATGTGTTTGATCGGGAGCCACTTACAGACCGCTTAGGCCTGGTATGGATCACTAGCGTATGTAATCCCCAAATTGTAAGCCTTACTCTCAGTGCAGTGTTTGAGATGGGTAAAGAAGGATGCTCACCTGGAAATGTTGATTTTGACAGGTTTCATGCAACATGTGCAAAAAGCCAATAAAATCAAGCCAGTATGCTGCACATGCTGGTTAGTGGAGGCAAATCTCCTGAATTTTCTGGTTATGGGTAGAGGAATTATACACTCTTTACAGTTGCCGTTGTTCAGTTCTGCACTGGGAATTGTCTTATTATGTGTCCTGCCACACTCAATGTGTAGGAAGAGGACTGATTCCTAGGGCTTCATCTTTTGATTTATGTGTAAACAGTCTTGGAAAAATGTGTGTGTGATTCCTGCTAGGAATTAAAACAGATGGCATGGAGGTAGAAGTTTGGGTTGTAATACATTATTGCTGATCAAGGTGTTTGCTTAGCACTTGTGACAATTTCAATTTCTCTGGGGAAGAAAGAAAGATGTCAGGGTTACAAGAGCCATGACATATGCTTCATGGAATGAACTGAAATTCATGAACTGTTTGTACTTGATGTGGCAGAGCGTTGCAGGTCACTAACAGCATCAGATGATTTAGCAGCAGAGTTGGATGATGGAGCTGGTCATAAAAAGCCACTGCGCAAGGCCAGAAAGAAGTTGCTACAAGTTCAAGACAGTATCCTCCCATCTCATTTCAAGTGACTTTTGGCAGTTTGGTGTGTGGTTTATTGACCACCTTGCAGTGTGCTACATTTCAAACAGTCTTCTCATATGTACTGTTGACATGATTGATTCATTTTGTTGAGCTACGTTTAGAACCATATTAACACTATTGAAACTAGGTCTTGTATGAGAAAGTGATGTCCACCAAAATGGGGACTGTGCAGTATTGTATAGAATCCCACAAACCTCCTTCTTGAATATGAGGATATCCTGAGCTGCATGTAGACCACATTGCAGCAGGAGACACAGACAGACTACGATCTTTAGAAGATGATGATCTCTGCCTCCCTGAGTCTGCATGTACATCTGGGGCTGGTTATGAGGATCAGTCCCCTACGTATGGCAATACACGTGGAACTAAAAGTACTTGTCATGCCCTTCCCAGTCCCTTTATGTCTAATATAGGTGTTTTCTTAGCCTTAGCTGATCCTTTTTTTTTGTGTGAATGTAACTCTTTTGTGTGTTGGTGGAGGAAGTTGTCCTTTTGTTTGAAGTCTTTTCTGCCCACTCAATGTCATGGGCTACTAATGTTTTTCATTATCCATTTCTCTTCCTATGTTGGACAGAAGTGATGAACATATCTGAAGGAACAGTTGTGACAGCTCTTAAAGTAGGAAGGCCACGGAAGACACCATTACCTGCTCCTGGAGGTAAGCACACTTTGCATCCAGTCAGAATTCTCTTTGATAACTTCCAATGCACATGCCTGTCAAAAGTATATATGGAGTTTCAATTTTTGCATTGTGTTGTGCTCAACTCAAGGGAAAAATATGTCTGACCCATTATCACTGTTGGTGGTGTACCAGAAGATGGATCAGGAGCAGGAGGAGCAGGGCCAGTTAGTGGGGTCTACACTGATGGTGTGTCAGCACAACACAAACGACAAAAATTGTACTGAACTTCAGCTTTCCATGATTTTATTGCTAAACTTATGATTGTCTGGATAGCATAGTTCTTATCCAGTAAAGACACAAGGAGTATTCGTGGTAAAACGTTGAACATGGCATTGGGTTTTACATGCTTTTACTTTACATTTGTGGGACTCCCTATTTTTCGAAGGCCATTGAAAGCTCTTGGGGAAAGGGGTCTGAGATGGAACTTTGGTAAATTGTGTAGAGTGCATGATATTGGTAGAGGTTTCACTAATGAAATCGGGAATATTTTATTGATTGTAGATTGACACCTGAGGAGCTGGATATGATGTGTGGGGTTGTGATTACACAGTCTGGGACTCGTTGTCGTCGGGTTTTGACCTGTAAGTCCTCCTTTCCCGAGGACCAGTTGGGTTCACCTCTCAATTCATTTAGCATGCTGGGTGCTGGGTGGAGAAAGCATGTAGGAAATTATGAGATGCTATTGAGGAACTCGTCCTCAGAGCTCTCGTGTGAGCTGCAAAAATCTCTGGATTTGAAAGATTTGCATTGTTCATTATATTTGTATGTGCTTTTGACCAATGAACCAAAGTCCTTTCTGCTTCCATCTATAATGCTACTTCCCTTCTGCAGGCAAATTGCATACAGAAGAAAGCAAGCGGGCAGTGGCAGGCAGGCGGCGATCATTTGATGTGCTACTGCAGGAGTTAAAAGCAACCAGTAATCATTCACAGTTTGGTGGAAAGCCACATGATACGGGTAGGTAGCCTTTTGGTGAGTAACCCCCCACTTCTGAAACACTCTTGGCATTGGGCATGTTCATCAGAGGACTTGGATCAACTCAGGGAAACCAAATTCCTTGCTTTGATGTATGGCTTGTTTGTCAATGTCAGGAGTGAAATAAAGGCAAAGGCTGAGAGGAGGATTGAAAAGTTCTATGCCTAGTTAAGCCCCTCCAAGCAAGTGTCTGTGGATTGTCTTTAGAAATGTAGATGATTTGCAGTATTCATGATCTCAATATTTCTCTTGTGCAGTTGGGGTTGACCCATTACCCATGGCCACAAAGGTGTATTATTTAAGGCATCATCAACGTATGCGGGCTGTCCTAGGATCACTGTTTAGGGATGCAAGCCTTAGAGCTGTCCCAAGTGGGAGCGCGAGCCCTGATAGACCATCAGGAGAACCTGGACAAATGCCGCCTCTCCTAACTCTATCATCCGACCAATCGTCTGAGCAGCTACACAAGAGGCAATCCTCAGGTTTCACTCAGGAAAAGGTTTGTTCTCTGGGATTTTTCATATCATACCTCTATCTCTGCCTTGTGTCTCTCCAGGAATTGTGTTGCAAAGAAGGTGTTATTGGGAAGCGCAAATGTGTTTGGAGATGGTACAGAGGATGATATACAACAATTGTAGACCATGTTGAAACAAGTAGAAGTCAATGTGCTCTGGTCAGAGGAGCTCACAGTTCATGAAGTGACATGTGCACTGCAGTCCCTTCTTGAGTCATGTTGTGGTCTTGCTCTACAGTATGGAAAGCAAAGGGAGAAGAAACTATCACCCGTGCAGGTGACGCAGATCTCACAAGTGAAGATGGAGCCAGGTCTCCCTCATTACATGGAGCATGGTCGAGTGGGCCCTGGCCTCCAGCATTTAGACAGTATGTCTGGCAGTGCTGGGATTCCCTGTGACAATGGGCAGTTAGGTGCTGTGAAAGGTCGACCTGCCCAGGGCTCTTCTGCTCTGACTGCAAATGTACCTGGTATCTCTCACCACTTCTCACATAATGAATTTGTCTTGTAGGTTTATAGGTTCTACTTCTGTAATTTTGACATAAATTCAAGTCTCAATCCTATATGGTTTGTGATGTGCAGTAAAGGCTTTATTTGTACACAGACCTTTTCCTCAGTTTGAACAGAGAGGTGGGACCAAATAGGGATTGTGGGTGGCTTGAGGGTTGCAGTTTCTTGACACTCTGTTAGCATGGTCGACACAGTTGTGCTGGGGAGGGCTGGGAATAGGGCATCTCTCATCAGTAACCCAGAGAGGGGAACAGTAGGGACAGACTTCTTACTACCAATGCAGGTGTTCTTGGTGCAGGTGTTCAGGGAATCCCACCTCGGCAACCTTTGGGAGGTGTGTCAGTTACATGACAGGATGTTGCAAGGCAAGCACTATGCTATTTTGTCCTTCAGAGGGTGTATATGTTTGTTGGACACTTCTCTTGAGTGCTAGCCATCAGCATCACTCAGTCTTCCTGCTGCTTCTGGAAATGCAACAGAAACTCAGGACACAGATTTTTTGTAACATGGTTTGCTCAATTTTGGGGGCTAATTATTTATATACTTATCTACACCCACTGTGAGGAGCTGATGAAGTCAGTGGGTAGTGATGGCAGCTTTTCACTGCTATTCATGCCGGTGATTGTCTGACACTTTGTGAGTGGCTCTCATAAGGATATGACTGCACTCCTTTTTGTGTTAACTTCAAATTGTTTTTGTGGAGATCTCTTAGCAATTTTGTAGATATGTTTGTCAGGCATTATGAAAATTGAGAAGAAATGTTTTTGTATCATGGTTTGCCAATTTTTTTGGGCTGATTATTACATATATAGTGACGCCCACTGTTGAGAGTTGATGAAGTCAGGGAGTAGTCGTGGCAGCTCATCACTGCTATTCACGATGAATCTGATGGTCTGACACTTTGTGAGCAGCTCTCATAAGGTTATGACTGCACTTGTTTTCATGTTATCTTCAAGTGTTTGTTGTGGAGATTTCTCAGCAGTTTCATAGATATATGTTTGTCTGGTGATGTGAACAGTCAAGATGTAAATTTGCAAATCTGGTCCAGTGACGGTGACTAAGCAGCAGTGAACATTGTGTGCCAGGTTGTTTGGCAGTGTTTTGTTTAGGTACATAACTCTGAGGAAGAATGCGGTGAGCTTTTGTGCCAGTAAATAGTTGATTGTGTTATATCCTGGACTTCGATATGGACAGATGGGTGGTTGGATGGCAGAAGTAGATGATTTGATTATCTTTTCATAGAGTATTTGTGTGTGTATGTGTATTGGGTAGATTTATTTTGCTTGTAGGCTACTGGGGGAAGACAATTTGGTAGGTTTGCAGTGGCCTTCTAAGTCATAGAGCACCATCTCTGCAGATTCATAGTATCTGTCGATATTGTGCAACTGGTATTGCACAAGGATTGTAATATGCTTGGAGCTCAAAGAATGAAATAGTAGTCAAATGGGAGGGTCCTTTGAGTCTTGACCTTTTTGTTGTGGTGTTGATTTTCATTTGTATGCATGATCTGTAACTGCTGCTTCTTAACGGTTCATTTTTTGCTTTGCTTTTCCTCTTATGTCAATCAGTCCTATAAGAAATATGTTCTCTCCACAGCAAATAGCAAATATGTTCAGAGCAATGTGATACTCCAATCCTTGTGTCAATGAGCCCCTAAGAAAAGCACCCAAAAGAAATACGGTGCATGAGCAGGTGCTGTAGATTTTTGAAAAAATAATCTAGCAGTTATGGTCAAGAAACCAGGAATGTGTTGTGATGATGGTTATATCTTAGAAGTTATTTTCTGCAATTGGTCATGAGTTATGAGTCATGATCAGATGTCTGGTCATGATACAATGATGGTTGTGTGTTGCAGGCCTGTAAACTGTACAGAAGAAAATGATTTCTATCTCAAAATAAGTAAGGAGTGTTGACACAGTTCAGTGACAATTTGGGCTATGAACATGTAAATTAATATCTGGGTGGAGATGGAAGATGAAACTATTTCTTAAATTCTTATGGACCAAAAATAGAGAAAAGTGGAAGAAGAAAATTCACATATTATTTGAGTTGCTATATTTTGGAACAATGGATATCTTAGATACGTTTATCAATTGTAGAATTGCAGTCCCTCTGAACTTATAGGTTTCTTCCTTATGTATTTAGGTCTCCTCCTTTTCTACCTTTTGATGCTTGAGAGGCCCAGACTTTTGATGCTTGAAAGGCTCAAAAAAAATTTAGTGAGTACAGTTGTTTCAAAGTAAGTTTTGCTTGTTTTAATGGTGACAAGCCACATTGCTCTTCTTTTCTCTCCAGCTTTGTAAGCTCGGCTTGTGTAATACCATGGTAATATTGCACATAAAATTAGTGTAATGTCAGGATAGTTGCCACATTATCCAAAAGTTTGATAAGAAATAATTGCTAGTGGAAGTACTATGGGCTGTCCAATCTCAGATCATAAAACAACTCAGCCACATTTGATCTTGAAGTTGAAGGTCGTGATGATGGAACACCCAATCCTGTGCTACTGCCCAAAGATGACTTTGCTGCTACTGGTGTTGTCTTCCTTGGTGTAGGGATTCCGTTCCCACTGACAGTTCTGTTGTGAGACTTTAGGACATTGCCCATGGGCTCACTAATGTACCTGTTGATTCCCTCCACACATCAATATTTGTTTGATGGAAACATGGATTTGAAATAAGCTACTTCTAATGCCATCCAACATAAAAGGTCCAAGCTCATTGCCAAGATCCCTCATATCTGCTCAAATGTCAAACAGTGTCACCATAATTTGCACAGCTACAAACTTGTTAGAGACAACCTAATTTTGGACTGTCTTTGCTGCACACATTGCAAGCATGTCAGGGACCCTGAGGATTCTACTGCAACTCTTCAACTTGGGCTGACACGAGCGTACATTAGAAGAGGACAAAGGAGTAAGGGTTGCTGGCTCACCGGGGGTCTAAAAAGAACATGTGAATGCGCTCATCAGCCACCAACCAATGCTCCTTTTCTTCCCGTATTTGCAACATACACAACCTTAGAGCGTACTGCAGATAAAAATTCATGATTCAGTTTACCCAGATCTCATTGAGGAAGGTGTACCAGACAATAACCTCAAAAAAATTGGAATCACAGTTTGGCTAGAATTTTTAGCTTGTCCACTGTAACCCATGCTTGTGTTCACATCCCATGTTTTGTCATGTGGATCTTGAAACTCAACAGTACTGGATGGAAAATGCAATTGAGGTCAAACTGACCTTACCTCTAGGACACCCAACTTGGCAGTCTTAGAACTCAAAGCAGATTCCATGCTGCATGCATCCTCCTGTTGACTGTTTCCCTCACTTGTGTCACCATCATGATAGACGCTGCCATCTGAATCTGACCCCTCAGTCTCACTTGTCTTGGCATCTTCAATGCACTGCAACAGTTAATACTGATTTCATCATCAGTCCAAGACAGCCAGGTATATAGGGCAATCCAGAAGCATGGGACAGTGATTCATCTGTGTCTTCATCTTTGAGAACTTTCTTCTTCACTCATCTCATTAGCATCACTCACCCCACTAGATCTAACACACAATTCTGGTTCTTAACTTGCTTTCTTGCCCACCCTCTACTCTATCCCAGCACCTTCCTTTACCTCAAAAGCATAATGAACTGCCTTCCCAGCTGATTCCTGCAAACATTCACAACACTCAGGTCCATGGCAGCACTTAACAATCCGATCATAAATCAAGTTAACTGACTTTAACCAAACTCTGAGCTGAGGAAGATACTTCCATTGCCCTGATTTGAAAATGTCTTTTAGAAAGAGTTCAAATATAGCAAATCAGAGAAGGGGTGGATGTCACTGAGACTTGCACCTGAAGAGGTGTGCTGGGTGCCTCATTACTTATATCTGCAGCAAAAAGTACAAGAATTCATTAAGAATGTCTTAATAAGTCCTAAGAATTTATCCATGGTTACAATTTAAGTACCTGAAAAGAATAGAGTGTACCCAATCAATAATATTTCACATCTCACAACAGAAGAGCAACCAATCAGTGACCATGAAAAAAAGAGCAAACCCAGCCCTAAAGAAAAGAAAACAAGAACAAAATTGAAACTGAGCAGCAAGATGATTGAATGACAGCCACATGCATGTTCAGGGACATGTGCAGTTGACCACCTATCATATCATTCATTAAGAACTAAACTTTGACAGAGACTGGCTCTAGCAGACCCCAAACCCTACAGCATCCCCTCTGAGGCTTCCCAAGAATATCTCACATCCTCTCCTACAACGGTAACTGAATTCAAGACTCAGGTATGAAAAAGGCTGAAATACATGTCATGACTAAAATCCACTGAGCAAAACCTTGAGAATCTGTTTATGAATGATCAAATGGGCAATCTGAGGTTGGCACCAATGTTGAGCCATGAGAGTAAGTGGAAAACCTAGCTGCCGACTAGCTGTAGAGGCAACTGAGTCCACAAGCAGAACAGCTTCCAATTCATGCTCCCCAAGACCCAAGACATGAAGCGTAGATGAGCCTGGTTCCTCACAACCCAAACAACCAACACATATGAAAGCAATTTCCCTGTCATTAGGCATAACCTAAAGTGCTATGACAGCACAGTGATCCAGACTTCAAGCCTGGGACCTTCAGCCAAATATCTGGGCAAACTTACTACAAGAATCCCAAAGTTTGGTGGAGAAAGGGAAAGAAATGGGGCAATTGGGAGAAGCAACTAAACACCATATGTTGATGTGAGACTTGAATGACTTCATATGCCCACAAAACCCATGCAAAATTTGATGAAAAGAGAAACTCAGACAGGTAATTCTCTGATCAGATACCCCACTGCAGAAGGAAAATTGGGGTGAGGCATAAAGAGGCCTACACAGAAGGTAGTATTTGGGGCGTGCTGCAACCTGAACATGGCTACAATGTCAATACAGGGACATCTCTGTAGTGGCCCTCATTTTCATAGAGGGAGGATGTTTGGGGGTTGAGTCTCTTCATATTTACACTGTCCTCTATAGTGCCCAATGAATGCTTGAAGACAGGTCAAATTTATTACTAAGAATACAAACAGGAAGAATTTGGCGAATTAGCAAAAACTCAGATGTTCTTCACCTCATGAAAGAAGTTTTGACACTAAGCTCCAAGTAGGAAGTGTGACCAAGAACCTCGTCCACAGCTTCCACCAAAGCAACAATCTGCTTTCAGAGGTGGAATCTATATGGCATTGTTATTTAGGGGGGTCACTCATCCCCAGGGCAGGCTATTTTCAGACTAGGGAGCTTGAATTTGTTACTACACAGGATTTGGTGTCTCCCCCTAGGTAGGCCACACCTCCACCCACATACTCAAGTCCATAGCTGTATAAGGTTGTGAGTAAGAGCACATACCAACAGCAGCAATGTCTGAAATAGGCAAGCGAATCGGGCATTGAGTGTCTGAAGTCTCAAATTCTTCCTCCTGCACATAGAAGCGATCCAAAAACATAAACTGATTAGCAATCGACCTTCCTCAAGCTCCTTGCCAAACTCATCCTATCCCCAACAAAAGAGCATTCATAATAGTATTAGGAGACTCACTATATACAGCTCAAACTCACTGGCCCCAAGTCCAGGTAGAGTGGATGATTGCTGGAGAGCAATTCGACATGTCATCATTTTCTCTTGCCAACGAGGGAGAGTGAGCTTTGTCTCAAACTTGTATAGTCTGGCATGAATGCTTATCACTGTGCCCTGCCTGCTCCCTGCAGTACGAATCTGGCAAGCAATCCAGCCACATTAAAAGCATAAGACAAAAGCTCACCCACCCCAGAAATGGAAAAGTAGAAGCAAACCAAGAATCAGGGAATAGGAGAAGGATAGTGTTGTATATTGAAAACCCATGTTAAAGTAGAAACTACTCCTTGCACTACCCTAGTTCAATAGTTCAATTTTGTCCATGGGTTAATGAAATGGATACTTCATTTGGCAACAAAGCATGACTTGTCTGGATCTTCACCCTATAGGGACCCTATAAGCCTACTGCTTCCTTTTGGAGGTGGTCACTTTCTTAGGGTGATGTACCTATGCTCCAACTCTTCGAAGGTTTGGACCCCCCCAAGTACCCACATGCATTTTGGTGACTGGTTGACCTCGTGATCCCTACTATAGCTGGCTGGGTTGGCTATAGTAAGTGAGAGGTAGCACTGCCTAGTGGTGAATTGAACCTATAACCACTTGGGCTAGTCAAATGATGCTTGGGTTATCAAGGTCCTGTCCTCACACCTACACAGCAATTTCCAATCTGTCCTTGTTAAAAAGGAGATCATACCAGATGACTTGACTCCATAAGACGAGAAGGTGATAAACCTGTGTCACATAACTTAAGCAAGGACACAGCATTTACAGCCATTGACAAGTATGGCAAGATCAAATCCAACCTACAAGCCAACAATTTGTCAGTCTGAAGCACTACTTCAGTGAACATAGTCAGCTAGACGTGTACTGGATCTCATGTAACTGGGCTCTGTACACAATAAGAAAATAACTCAGGACCATGGATCCTTTTCCAGTGCAACCTATCCTGCCGTCCTCTTGAAGTTGTCTCTCCTTCTAACTTACCATTCTCAGCGCAGAAAAGACAAGCAGATAGTCAATTGTAATCTCAACATGTTGGCTAGACTCATCAAAAGAGAATAGGAAACCTGACAAGATACTGGACAAATGTTTATACTACTGCAATAGACCAATTCTGTATCAAGCAAACTTAAATTCTCCTTGATGATTAATGTAGTTTAAGGTTTCTCACAATCTCTCAAAACTGGCCACAGTGCCTCAAAAATAGTACAACAAGGTTCAAACATTGGTCTGCACTCAATCAAACAGGGGGCAGAGAGACAGAACACAGTTTCCTCAGGATAAATGAAGATACCGAGACATGAAGCCCTGCAACCGTGCTGCAGCATCTGCTTGTGACACTTTTACAATGCTCTGCACTCATCCCACATCACCAGATGTCTCTCAGGATGTCTCTCTGGAACAAGAGGCTGTCAACCAAACCATCATCTTAAGCAACTTACAAAGTACTCTCATGACCATAGTCATGTGCCAAGGACTAAACCTCATTGTATGCCTGAGCCTCCAACTCTTCTTGAAAACTGACAATGTCATTAATCACCCGCAATGCCATATCCAGTGCCCCCTGTTTCTCACCCCAACCCCCAGACAGTGTGAGAATGTCTCATACAATGTTTCCAGTTAGCAGCTTAATAATCCCCCACTCCATTGCCCATGATCTGGCACCAGATCAACACAAGCACAACTCAATTATTCTCCCTGGATTAACAGCCTCAAAAAGTAACAAGAGCTGGTGCAACCAAGAGCCTCTTCCCTTTGCCTTGGCTACTCTCTAGAAGTGTTTGCAGTCCTACAGTCTTGAGACGTCACCCATCCAAAGACTACTTTCAGCCTAGGGTGCAAAAATTTAGCCTTCACTTGGGATCCAGTGTGTCCAACCTAGCTAGACATACTGTAACAGCCTCAACAATGCCATGATTCTCCCTTTAAATGCTTGCTGTGATGAGCTATAAACTAAGGGAGGCTTAGAGGCTTCAGGAAGTCTAAGGTCAGCCACATTAGACAAACTTTCCTCTGATTGTGTAGTTCACAAAGAACTAGTTCTCCGAAACAGAAGGACAAGGATTGGAGTTTCAGAAGAAGAGAACCAGCTGGAACAATCTTTAATTGAAAACAGTGGAACTGGAGCCAATGCACATACCTGCAGGGCAGTGTTGCCATGGAGTACATATTGCACGCACATATCAACTGGCAAGCTCAGAACCTGCCAACCATCCATACAAAGGTGATTGATTCCTTCATTAGGCCCTGTTCTCAGCTCAACACTTTCAAGCCAGGCACAAACTGTGCTACTGTAGATCACTACCAATGTTCCCCAGATGCAGTCACTGTGACCCCAGTTTCATTCAAAAATAGGTGATCGACAATTCAATTAATGGCTCCTGATTACTGAACATGGAGCTCTCTTTTATGTATGGCACATGTTTGATCCTGCAGATTTGATGGAAAACCTGATGCCATATGGGAAACCCAACAAGACAGCACTTCCAAATATATGTAAAAGAAAACAATGTACTCATAACATTCACACTCACCACATTTCTGTTGCTGCTTACAAAGTCACAACAGTAAGGTGAACCTGCTCGAGTCACTCACAAGCTTTCAGCCCACAACAACCAGATTGCAATGGGTTTTCTACCCAAATTTCTGCAGTGTGCTTCATAGCTACAAACACAAACAAATATACCCAACAAAGGGTGCAAAAACAATAGCTAATTATCTGGAGAATCCCCAGGGTTTAGGATTTAGGGTCTAGGGAAGAGAAGAGGATGAAAGATGCTTACCTGAAGCCGTGACTCCAGCTCCTTCTGCAGCACTTGAAGCTGCAGCAGCCATAACAGGAGCTACATGAGGAGAATGACTGAGGTCATGAGCATCCCATCTGAGCATTATATATGTCCAGTGTGTATCTAAGTTCCTCAATAGCAACAAAAGTTTGAAATCACTCTTGATAGTGAACTGCAAAGATGCACAAAATTCAGGGGTACACATGTGCTGTTGTGGGGACCTGATGCTGACCCCGAAAACGGGTATGCAGACGGCTAAACAGAGAGGACACAGACCGTTGTGCCACTGCCTCAAATGTCTTACGAATCAGGACAGAGCCAGCATACAATGCAGCAGCAGAGCCTGCATCCATCTCTTCCAATGCTGCTGCCACAAGGTTTCTGCATGCCAGTCAATTGCATTAATCCTGACATAAAAAAGGACTCCAGTGTGTAATTCAGCACCTGCATTAAACCATCAATCTGTATGCTGATTTCCATAATGCCCTAAAAAACTCTGCTAGCTGTGCACCCTCAATCTTATGATTTCAGAAATGGCTCCAAATTGTATGCTTCATTGTGCATGCTCAATTCCACCAAACCCTAATCCCACCAAACCCTAAAAAGACTCTCCGCCCAATTCTACTCTCTACTTCTCCCCCGACGATGGTGTGAAGGACTTGTGCATGCGAATTCGCCAAACCTCAATATATATTTCTAGAGATGACGCGATATCAGCTTCAGTATATAAAAACATCGACATTTTCAACTCCCGAGAGAAAGACCCATCTTCAAAAAATTCCAAGGAAAAACATGCACAAACACATCATCTTTTCAACTTCTCGTACCTTCTTGGACTTCAACTTGAACTTACTCGCAAATGTGTGTAGGTTACATTTCAACTTGCAAGAGCTGAATCTCTGCTTCCCTCAAAATCGCCATCGCAATTCTTGCACAGCAGCAGTTCCTCCACTCAGTTTCCCGCGACGAGGGATGAAGAACACGAAGAATCGAGGTCCTAAGGAGAAGAGTCGAGGTCTTAAGGAGAAGAATAGATCCAGACAGGAGGAAGAAGAACAAGAATAATCGAGGTCCTGAGGAGAATAATCGAGGTCTTGATCAGACGAATCGAGGTCCTAAGGAGCAAAATATATATATATATATATACAAAGAATCTTTTTAAATATTTTAGACTATATTATTTCAATATGGAAATTTTCAAAAAAAATGATTATTCAACACTAGAAAATTGAAATTGCCACAATACTACAATAGTTTGTCAATATTAATTAGCAAATATTATTTTATTTCATTTTTTTAATTATTTTTGGAAATTTAATTAGAGGTGAAATTGCATTCTAGAAAATATTAATATGACAAAATATATTTCAAATATGTTTTAAAGTTATGAATATTCCTAATGTATTTCAAAAGGCACCTTATTTTCAATTTTTTTTTAAGTTATGAATATTCTTAATGTATTTCAAAGGCACCTTATTTTCAATTTTTTTTTAATTATGAATATTCCTAATGTATTTCAAAGGCACATTTATCTCCATGAATATCCCTTTTAAAAAAGAGGAGGGAGATTATGTCTATTCCTCAAGAAGGAGAGCGGTCTTAAGCATAGGTGTAAGACCTTTCCCATTCCTATTGAGTAGGTGCACAAATCATCCCTTCCTCCACCTTGTGATCTAGAACAACCTTCGCCCATGTGTTTGGTAAAGGGTAAAGCCAATATAAAGGCTATCATATTCCCAAAATGCAAATCTATTCTTGGACCTACTACCTTGTTATAAAACCCTAAACCCTACTTCAAGTTTTATCTTACACACAAACAACATTGCTTTGGAAACCAAAAGAAATGAGTTAGTCTTTCTTCACTATGAAGGTTTGCCAAGGATGCAACATAGCCATGTTTTGCCCTAGCCAAAATACTTTTTAAGTACAAGTGTTGTACCAATATGTGTGTGACCTTGACATGTATATCATTAAGAACATAGGCTTGAAAAACCCAACAACTTGTCCAATAGTTGTATTGAAGCCACACCTTTTGCATACAT
>Ga0209208_10003862_pt1 | contig 21421 bp, 19 predicted proteins | sample S1TSphfallax_3_FD_187694 | JGI IMG/M metagenome (GOLD analysis project Ga0209208, IMG submission 187694) | Host-associated microbial communities from peat moss isolated from Minnesota, USA - S1T2_Fd - Sphagnum fallax MG (SPAdes) (version 2) | ecosystem: Host-associated > Plants > Peat moss >...
CCACTTTCCCCAACCCCCCCTCACCCTAACACAAAAGCCACCTTGACATTCAAACATTCACAATTTATAACTAACCTACCTCACATATCATGGAGGACACATTCACATAATTCATCACAACCTAGACTTGGGAAAAGTTGCAATTTTCCTCTTTATAATAAAGTTATTCATAAAGTTGGGCAAATGCAACACTGGAAGTTCATGTTTGACCCATTTACAAGAAATAAACTTCATAGACAATACAAAAAAATTACACACAAACCCAAGGGGCTCGAAACTCAAATTTCGAATAAGATTCAGCATGAACTGAGTTTGATGCCAAGTTTTTTGCATGTAGATTACTTGGAGAAAGCCTACGTTTCATTGCATTACCCCTATGCTTGCACCTTCATTGTGTCACATGTTTATCTCTATGCTTGTGATTGTTTTAACTTGCATAGCTCCAAAAGTTCTAACAATCTCATGCCTTATGTCGCCCTATAGCCTACTGCATTTACATGCCTTAGATCTACACTTGCAGGAGTTTCATAATCACCTAAGCTTTTGAAACTCATCAAGATGGTCTACAACATGGAGAACTTGCAACATCTTTTAAGGTGAAGTTTAGCCCAACATATACTAAGATGGCTTTGGTAGCTCGAGGTACAAAAGAAGATGAATTTTTTTTTATTGTCTTGTTCAAAACCTTTCTTTTTGGCAAACATCTCTTCTATTACTATGGTCATTATTTGCATGTTGTCATAAGGGTTGCAATGTTTTCCAAACCTTGATTGGTGGCTTGCTAAGAAAATCATTGAAGCAAATTGATTTTGAAGCTCCAAGACTAGAAACAAAAGACCTTGTCTTTTTTCCAAAAACTAAAGACCTTTCTTCACCTTCACAAACTCTAAAAATTATTCCTTATACCTCAAACTTTAAACCTTCAAAACAACCCCATAGCCATGAAAAGCCGAAAGAATACCCAAAACATCTATTGCCTCCTTTAACAAATGCATTCATGATTGAATATATCTTCCCAAAATTCCCTTTGGACCCATCTATGAAGTGGCAACTTCATTGAATAATCTGTGTGTGGCATAAAGTTGTGGGTGAGTCCCTTGAATGGCATGCCCTAAACATTGTGAAACATCACAATGTGTTTTACCACCACACTATTGCTACCCAAAGACTTTTAATACAGTCTTTGAAACAACATTTGTAATTTGAAGTTTATTGTTTGAAGCTTTGCATCCTAAATGATGCAAAGATTTGAGACTGCAATTTTAAGGTGGCTTTGAAACTTCATGTGTTTTTTGACATTTTCACATAAGCAACTAGCTTTCATGTGTATAGGCATTCGAACCCACCCTTAAACTCACTTTTTGGTTTTGCAATTCAATAAATTTTGAAATTTTTGGTGACTTCATGTTCATAGGTATTTACATATTTTTGGAACCCTAACTTAACATCTATAGTTATAAAAGGGTGGTAATTCAAGTTTAGTTTAGAAGCTAGGGGTTTGTAGATGAAATAGATACCTTTTTGTATGGTTTAATTCAATATTGTAATTTGTTAGCCTTGATGAGTTTGGCTTCATAAACCACACTTGAACCTATCTTTTGGATTTGCAAATTTCAAGCTCATAACCTCTATTGGATTGTATGGGTACTTATGTACCCCTAAAACCTTGCTTGTTCATTTTAACCAGAAGGACTTCAAGTTGTTTTTAGGCCTTTAATGTGTGTGGTGACTTTTAAAATGGCCTTAAAACCTTACATTAAGTTTTGTAGTGTTCTACGAATGGTAATTCAAATTCAATTTAGAAGCTAAAGGTTTATAGATGAAATAAATACCTAATTATACGGTTTGTAGTTCAATTCAATATCTTATATTGTTAGCCTTGTGATGGGTCTAGGTTCATACATCACACTTGAACTTGTCTTTTAGATTTGCAAATTTCAAGCTTACAACTTATATTAGATTACATGTGTATGGGTATTTATGTACCCCTAAAAACAAAATTGTTCATTCTAACCAAAAGGACTTCGAATTGTTTTTATACCTCTTATGTGTGTGGTGACTCTGAATATGGTCTTGAAACCTTACCTTAAGTTTTGCAGTTCTATACAGATGGTAATTCAAGTTCAATTTGGAAGTTGGGGCCTATAGACGAAATATGTACCTTTTTTTATGGTCTATAACTCAAGTCAATACCATATTTTGTTGGCTTTGATGAATCTAGGTTCATAAACCACACCTAAACCCATATTGTGGATTTGAAAATTTAGAAGTTTGGGGTCTCTAGATGAAATAGATACCTCTTTGTATGTGTACAATTCAATCATATACATTGGGGTGGGTTTCACAAGAATCAAACCCATGTTTAGTTACACCTTAGAGGGCCTTTATTTTCCTAAAGCATGCCCCTTGGGGCTCTACCTTATATTTAGTGCAATCTTGAAGAATAGACCATTCAAAGGGTTTGAATGATCTATACCATTAGTGAGATTGAAATTTTTGCCAATGTTTTACAAACAAAAAATGTTAAGTAAGTTACACTAGGAAACTTCTCCATGTGTTTTACTACCAACCTATTTGACTTTGTTTTGAAGTTGAATAATCCAAATTGTGAGACAAACATTGTCCAATTCTTTCAATGTTGAAGAGGGCATTCGTATACCTAATATGTGGAATAATTTTTCTTCCTTTGTTTTGGTGAGTATGGTCAAACACACTTGAACATGTTTTCTAGATTTGAAGCCAACAAGCTGACAACATCTATTGGATTGCATATGTATGGGTGCTTATGTAACCTTAAAACCATAATTGTCCATCTACAACCAAAAATTTGTTTTTCCTTGGATGTGTGTGATTATGAGTATGGCTTTAACACTTCATCTTTAGCTCTATAGCTCCAAAAATTTGACAATTCAAGTTCACTCAAGAGTGTAGGAGTCTCTAAGTGAATTAGAAACTTATGTGTATGGTTTACATTAGTTTTTTGGTTTTGTCAAGTATGGTACTAAAACTCTTTTGAAGTTCCAAAGGTTGTTCATATTGTGATTGAATTCCAATGATTATTTTGGCTTGAAATTTTGTGGTTGTTCATATAATGAATTCCATTGATTGTTTTAGTTTGAAATTTAGTGGTTGTTCATATGGTGATCGATTTCTAGTAATTGTTTTGGGTTGAAATTCAATGGTGGTTCATATGGTGAATTCCAATGATTATTTTGGTTTGAAATTTAGTGGTTGTTCATATGGTGATTGAATTCCAGTAATTTTTTAGGGTTGAAATTCAGTGGTGGTTCATATGGTGAATTTTAATGATTGTTTTGGTTTGAGATTTAGTGGTTGTTCATAGGATAATTGAATTTTAATAATTGTTTTGGGTTGAAATTAAATGGCTGTTTATATGGTGATTGAATTTTCGTGATTGTTTTGGTTTGAATTTAGTGGTTGTTCATATGGTGATTGAATTCCAATAATTGTTTAGGGTTGAAATTAAATGATTGTTCATATGGTGATTAAACTCTTATGTCTATTTTGGTTTAAATTTAGTGGTTGTTCATATGGTGATTAAATTATAGTAATTATTTAAGGTTGAAATCAAATGGTTGTTCATATGGTGATTAAATTTTTATGTTTGTTTTGGTTTGAAATTTAGTGGTTGTTCATATGGTGATTAAATTCCAGTAATTGTTTAAGGTTGAAATTAAATGGTTGTTTATATGGTGATTAAATTTTTATGTTTATTTTGGTTTGAAATTTAGTGGTTGTTCGTATGGTGATTGAATTCTAGTGATTGTTTAAGGTTGAAATTAAGTGGTGGTTCATATGGTGATTGAAATCTTGTGATTATTTTGGCTTGAAACTCAATGGTTGAAATATGGTTTTAAAATTCCAATGATTATTTTGGTGGCAACAATGATTAATTAATGTTATGTCTAATGATTGTTAAGCTAATGATTGTATGTAGATTTGAGTGTGAGTGGTCCATTCTTTTTTTGTGCATGTTTCTAAGGATGGTTGATTCTGGCCAAGTACAACCTCAAAGCCAAATGTATCAGAAACACAAATATTTGAATCTATGACATTACATAAAGCTAAAACCCCTTAGAAGGAAAAGGTATCAAGGCAAGTTATTGATTTTATCCACCTCAACACCATGGGAACGTTTTACAATTTACATATTACAAACTATAACTTAGGTAAAAAAACATGTTACTTAATTGATTCTTGTTGTTGTGTGGAAACAAGTTTATACCGACTATCAAATGAATCATCATGATTCATACCTTGCAAAGGAAACTTTCAAGGATCGATTGTGGGACACTTTGAAAGAATTAAAAATTGAAATTTCAAATGAAAAAGGTTTGGGGAAAGCAACATTACAATGTGATCAAGAGCTAAAGCATTTGACGGCCACAAATGGGCATGCAACAAATAATGTGTTAAGAAAACATCAAAGTCATATTGATGGGGTAGTTATACCCAAAACCCCATCATCTAGTTAGTTTGAACCTACAACCCTTACATCATACCTTAGCCCATTTTTGGACTCTGCACCATTTGGAAGTGATGGTGAAAAATCAATGACAAAATAATTTTCTTTGCAAAGCTAGTCTAAGATCATGGCAATAGTGGCATCTTGCTTTTCAACAACTTCCAAATCAATATGCCTTCCTAGCTAGCAAAGTGGAGATTAATAATGAAAAGTTGAATAAAATGAAAATTATTAATTTGAAGGCAGTTAAAGAGCTAGGTGTTATCATAGAAAAAGAATTCAGATAAAGGGTTAGAGTTATTTTGCACATGTAACTAAAAGTCCCCAACCCACCCATGTGCAATCACGTTAATAATTTGATCACCAACAAACTCGTATGTGAGGTCCATGTGTATCCTATGTAGGAAATTAGTTAAGAAAATTGCAATTAAGAACAAATATGCAATATATTTAGGTTTGGTTGAATCAAACCTTTTCATGAAGTGCTTCCACTTTCTTTTCAACTCACCTATGCCCCACTCCATTTGCACCCTAAAACTTGCATCCATCTTGTTGTAGGCTCGCATTGCAACATGGTTAGCATTTGGTGTTAACTCCCATTGTTCTATCCTGTGCATAATAAAACATATCTTCACCCATAGAACTTGGATCTCCTAAAAAATACCCAAAGTAATCATCAACATGGGTGGAGAATTGGTGCCAATTCTTGTAAACACTAGAGTGTCGCAAGATGTTCACATTGTGATAAAAGCCATGATAATCAATGTCTACGTAGATGAACAACCCATTATGGCCAAGAATGATAGTGTTTTTCATTGCATAAATTATTTTTGACCCATTGAACCATGTATAATGTGCCTCATTCTACTAGGGTTGTGAATTTCAATCAATGTGCCATCAATAAACCTAATACATCTTGGTACATTTTGTAAATGCACACCCAAAGTAAACTTCTCCTCAAGTGTGGGCCATCATATTTCATCTTCAAGTGCATGGTTGATGCATGATGCAATGACTATTGCATCATCGCACAATGTAAATTTCAACCAATTCCACATAAAAGCAACATACACAGTGACATTATCATGCTTCATGTAGAGAATGAAGTTCAAAAGACGTTCAAGAGTCAACTTTGACAATTTGTTTAATATAACTAAAACCTCACTTAATATGATGCAAAACAAAACATCAAACTTGAAAACCTACACCCTAACCCCAAAAACCTACACCCTAATCATAACCCACAAAAATCAACCTTAAACCTAAAACTAAAACCTTAAATTCAAATTTGAAAGTGTTAACCAAAACCAAACCCAAAATTTTAAAATTCAGACCTGAAAACCCTAAACCTAAACCCAAAAATTCAGACCTAAAACCCTAAGCCCCATAAATCATAATTGAAAACATGAAATATGAAAGATGAAGCTCACATATGGATATAGCATGGGTTCTAATGGTAGGGACCCCTTGAAAAACCAACTCGTCAAATTCATCCAATTTAAAGTTTGTCAAAGTCTTGAATAATGCCAGTGCAGCTCACATTGTACCCAAAACTTCTTGTACACCAACGATTGAGTCCACATATTGACCCTCCGCCCCCCCCCCCATTCTTCCATCTAATGTGGATTAAACAAATCAATGGTGTTAGAAGCCATTGTTGCCATCATTTGAAAAATCACAAGGTCATCTTGGTTCATGTCTTCCAAAATATCCTCGTCACTTGAAGATGAGGTGGAATCATCACTATTTGAAGAGTTTGAAGAAGACATTTCTCAAGGCTTGAAATAAAAACAAGATGGAAAAAAAGAAGGAAAACCTTTCCATTATATAGTCCACATGAAAGTTTTAATCTACATTTAAAGTACTAACCTACTCTAGATTTATGCCATATTCTACAAAAACCATCATTTTAACCTTAATTTTTTATTTCCTAACCCTAAATTCTAAAAACCATATTTTAAAAACCCTAACCCTAGAACTAAACCCTAAACCTTAAACACAAAACCCTACAATTTCAATTCCCACATTATAAAACCATACATTAAAAACTTCAAACCTAAACCTTAAAAAAAGACCTTAAAATTTAAACTTTAGAAAACTCAACCCTAAAATTCAGACCTTAAAAAATTTAAACCTAAACCTTAAAACCAAACCATACAATTTAAATCTTAAAAAGAAAAAACTTAAACCCTAAAATTCAACCCTTATGTAGCCCAACCTTAAACCCTAAAGCAAACCTTAACATGTGTATTAGTAAAGGACCAACCTTAAACCTTAAACCAAACCCTAAATTCAACCCCTAAAAAGACCAAACCTTACCATGTGGACCCACAAAAGACCAACCTTAAACCCTAAACCAAACCCTAAAGTTCAACCCTTTAAAAGTCCAATCTTAAACCCTAAAACCAAACCTTAACATGTGGACCCACAAAAGACCAACCTTAAACCCTAAACCAAACCTTTAAATCAACCTTTAAAAAGTCCAACCCTAAACCCTAAAACCAAACCTTAACATGTGGACTAACAAAAGACCAACATTAAACCCTAACCAAACCCTAAAATTCAACCCCTAAAAAATTCAATCCTAAACCTTAAAACCAAACCTTAACATGTGGACTAACAAACCCTAAAAAAATCCAACTAAACTTTGAAAGTGAAACCCTAAAAAACCCAAACTTACACTTTTAAAATTAGACCTTCAAATCTCAAAATGTAAACCCTAATATTTAACTTTTGAAAACCCAAACCCTAACTCAAAAAATTAAAGCTCAAAATAATCAATAATAATAAAAAAATCAATAGCCAAAACCAATGTCCAAAAGCCATAATAATAATCTATAGCCATCAATTGTAGCTAATAGCCATAACAATAGTCAATAGCAAAATCAAATAGTAAATAGCCATAGCCAACCCATAATTTGTTATCTTGGTTTGATATTGAACATTCATTTAGTCATAATTTGTGTTTACCATAACTTGTGTTTCAAATCTTCAAATAAGGAATGTGATTTCACTTTATATATTTAATTCTGAATAGCTTTCCATTGGTCTTAAAAAGCCTCAATGTTTTCAATTTTAAAAAAAAAACTTATTAAAAAAATTATGAATTCTAAGTGCTATGCATTATTAGCATTTTATAAATTATTGCTAGTGATTAACATGGCCCAATTTAGAAGTCAAAAACAATAAATACTTCAATTGCACATCGGCATCTTCATTGGAAGTAGTAAAATGTTTTTTTTTTTCTAGATAGTATATTGGATGACACACAATTATAAATAGTGTGACAATGAATTGTGAAAAAATAATCTTAAACATAAACATAGGTTTAAAAAATTTTGAATTTCTTTTGAAAACTTGGTAAGTAGGCTTAAATTTTATAAATTTAATTTTAATTTTAATTAATTCTTAAAGTTCATTGCTATATATATATATATAGACACCTTTTTAATTTGTTGGAAAACTTTGAATGCATGCAAATTTCTAGCATTGGGGGAGGAGTGTATAATGTATATACAAAGAACTAGACCTTATTTTTTAATAGAACTGGGTTAATTCTTTAATTTGAAAAAAAAAATGTGTTAAAAATGAAAATTGAAAAGTTTAAGAAATAAAAAAAAATTGAGGTAAAATCCTCACCCAAAGAACCTTCCAAATAAATTGTACAATCTCAAAATTGGGAGTACACAAAATTGCTTCAAACATTTGCTTAAAAGTTCAATAATTTTTCCTTTTGTGATGATGGGCTTCATTAAATTTTTGGCTAATTATATTAGTTCCAAGATTACAACTTTTAGGGCAAAGGATATGGGATAAGGTGAGCATCACTGGGAACATGTTGAGGAACTCATTGGGAATTTGAAGCTGAGGCTATGGACTTGAAGAATCCAGTCTGCTCTTTTTCTTCTTCTTCTTCTTCTTTTGTATAGAATTCTGTTGCTGCAATTCTGTTGTTGCAATTGAATTGGTGGGTTTTGTTAAGGCTTTTTGTTCCTCACACAAAAGAGTCTTTGTCTGTCTGTATGTTTGTTTCGTGGGTTGTTGTTGTTGTTGTTGTTGTTGCAGAAATTGGGTTTGTTGTTGGGTGTGGTGGCGTGAAGCTGGCGATTTCATAAGAAGGGTTTTTTTTTTTTTTTTTTTTTTAAAGCTTCGGCCATGGCGGCATTTGTCCCTGGGGCTTGCGAGTGCGGTGCAGTAGTAGTGGTGAAGGGTAGTGAATTGGTGGCCATGGCAGCAATCCGCGCATCATCATCAGCATCAGCATCATGTTCTCGCACTCTCGCTTCGTCCAGGAATTTGCTTACAAGAAGAGCAGGGCTGCTCTTGTTTCAGCAAGCAGCTACACAAGGGAATCAGCAGCAGCAGAAAAAGCTTGCTCGCTGGCCTCTGCAGTTGGGTGCTGCTAGGCTTGTCTCCAATGCCGTATCGTTCGCTACTTCTTCTTCTTCTTCTTCCAAGCATCATCAGCATCATCGCCTCGCTGTTGCCAGCAAGCTGCAATTTTCTCGAGGCTCTGCTGAGCTGAATTTTGGAGGATTAGGGTTATGGCCACGAGTGCAGGTTCGTCTCTTCTGTCCAACTGAACTCTTGTCCCTCTATTGTTGAGGTTGGATTTCCATCCTCTTCTTCTTCCTCTTCTTCTTCTTTTCCTGCATGTATGTATGTATGTATGTCTGTCTGTCTCTCTGTCTGCAGAAGGTATGTGCAGTGCAGTCTTTGAGAAACCCTAGGTGCAGTGTGCTCGAAGGATATCATCTCTTTTGTATTTTAGCACTCTTTGAGAAACTCTTTCTTTTCAGGTGGAATTGCTTCTGAGTGCAGCAGGTGGTGTGAGGCCACGCCGTTGTCAGTGTGGGCTCCCAATTGCTAGCATTTCCAGTCTGCTGCCAGATGGTGCAGGAGGCAGCAGTGGAAGGGGTGGCTATATGGGAGGAGGTGGTGGCAGTGGTGATGGAGGAGGAGGAGGAGGAGGGGATGGCTTTGGTTTTCAATCCACTGAGCCACAACAAATTGGGGAGGATCCAAACAGCAAAGCAGCTGCACAGTTCACCGAGGATGTAATCATCCTTGAAGTTGGGGTGATTCTCCCATCTCCCTCCTTGCACTTGAAAGCCTAGACTCAAAAGATTACAAAATCTAGACTGGAATTGCAGTCATGAAGCATTGCGATGCAAGACATGGATATGATGATGTGGATGCTTGTGGCAGCCAGGGCTTTCACTTTTGGTTTTGTCTTCTTCACAGTCTTTTTCAGTCTGTTCTTCTTATTCAGTGGGAGTTGGGAAAAGGGTGCAGGGTATGTCTTGTGGTGGCTGTGTATCTTCCGTGAAGAGGATTCTGGAATCTCAGGTGCTGTGATTTGCTGGTGGGAACTCTGTATGAATTCTGTTTTGTAATTAGGGTTGAGTGTTTTTTATGTTGTCGATTCTTTTGTGGTTCCTTGGACTCTGCATCAGAGACATAAGGAGAAAGTAGACAATTCAAGGATGCAGGTTTTGTGAATGAGACAAATCTGTCAAAGTTGTCTGAAGTTTGTGCCTTTCTCTTGTGATGGAAACTATAACAGCCACAAGTGACAGCAGCATCTGTCAACCTTGCAACAGAGACAGCACTGGTGAGAGTTGTTTCTACATCTCCAGACCCAATTGGGTGGGAAAAAGCCAAGGGCCAACTTGCTGAGGTTTTAGCAAAGCATCTTACGAGCTGTGGTTTCAAGTCTACAGTGCGAGGTATGTTTGTCCAATCAACTTGCATGTGAGCCAGAGGACTGGGTTGTAGGAATATTATTGAGAATTTCTTCAATGTAGTTTTGGCTTGCAAGAAGTGGCACTTGCACTGACTGCATCTTGTATCTTGAATATTGGTGAAATTCTTGATGATCAAATTTTTATGAAGATTGCTGTTGACTGCATAACAGTCATTTGACTACCCATTTGAGCAAAATTATGGTGAAGATGTTCATTGTGAAGTGACTGATCTGTCAGTGTTTGAGTTTGCTAAATTGTGAATCTTTGCCTCAGCAGGCTTCAATGAAGTACTTCATTCTCAATGTTGTTGTCTCACATCATCTTTCATCAGACTTGCTGTACTTTTTGAATGACGTCCAATCTCATGTTTTCGAGGAAGGTCATGTGAAAGAAAGAAATCTTGTTGATGTGCAGAGCAGCAGGGGAAGGATGGACACAAAGTGGCTCCTGCCGCACTTAAAAAACGAGAAGAAAGGCTCGCACGCCTGAAAGACAGTGGTACTCTTGCTGTTCACTACCTTGTATGCAGGTTTTGTGCCCAGTTCAGTACTTGATTGGATTCACATTCATGTTGGCAGGTGCAAGTTCTCAGCTGTAGCTTCATTGAGCTTGTTGTCAGATAGTGCAGAATTCCTCTCATGTAGTGCCTACGGATCATAACTTGTCTGCAAGGACCTGTGTTGGATGCAAGCCCATGAAGTGTGTGGTTATTGGATGGTGTATAGTATGAGAATGTATCACCACAGACACTCACTCAAACAATGCAAAGGACACACTTTGGAATTTTGCAAAGAGGCCATTGCTTGTTTGATCTCAACTTTCATGTTGGTTGTTATTCCACAGGGAGAAGGCTAGTGGTTGCATGGACAATGGCTGCAGTCTGTCTGGTGGGTCACGCAGGCCACTTCCTTGGAAATTCAGCTCCAGCTTGGGTTCATCTTTTACATTCTACAAAGTTCCATGCAGCTTTGTGTCTTGCGGCCCTTGCTGGTCCAGGGCGTAAGCTGTTGGTGGATGGCTGGAAGAGTTTACAGAGGGGGTCACCCAATATGAACACCTTGGTGGGCTTGGGAGCCATTTCATCATTCGCTGTCAGCACTGCTGCTGCCCTCTTGCCCAGATTGGTATGCATGAAGACTGTGAGCCACTGTCAGGAGCTGAGAAATGCAGTGGGAAGTAATGGCAGCTAGTTGCTGCCATTCATGATAAATGTGATGGTCAGATACTTTGTGGGTGACACTCACAGGTTATGGCTATACCAACCCTTTTACAGTTTTGTGGATTCTCTCTGCAATCACATTGGTATTTCCATCATTGCTTTCAGCAGCGTATTGTGGTCTGTGATTGCCTCATTGATTGGTATGAGTGTAAGAAAAGAAGATCTTTGTTATTTGCACCACTTCAAACTATCATGGTAATGACCTCTGGAATTGTTTTGTTTAGGGCTGGCAAGCATTTTTTGAGGAGCCAGTTATGCTGTTAGCATTTGTACTGCTGGGAAGGGCAGTTGAGGAGAGGGCAAAGCTGAGGGCCAGCAGTGATATGGCTGCCCTTTTGAATTTTTTGCCTACAAAGGCACGTCTAATCATGGGGAATGACAATCCTGGCCACCCAGCTACAGTTGAAGTTCCTTGTGATAGCCTTGCAGTGGGAGATGTGGTTCTTGTGCTCCCAGGGGTAAGGTGTTTTCCTTGGACAATTATATCACAACCTCATGGATTTTCTCAAAACTTCACAAATAGACCCAATTTGGCATATAGCTTGCCTTCAAAAGTTGTTGCTATATCTGGCAGGATCGGATACCTGTCGATGGTGTGGTTACAGGAGGAAGGAGCATTGTAGATGAGTCCAGCCTGACAGGAGAACCTCTGCCTGTGTTGAAGCAATCTGGGGTATGAATTTCTCTTTCCTGTTCCCTCTCTTCCAAAATACTCTTATTGTGAGTGAGGTCCTTTTTCTGAACTAAGACCTATCAAGGCCATCACCTGGCTACAGTTGAAGTTCCTTGTGATGTCCTTTTCTGAACTAAGATAGTGGCTTTGGCACATACTGTAGCAGTAAAACTTGGTAGTCCCAGAGAATTTCACAGCCTAACCAAAATTTTCTTCATTAAGTGCCAAGAGGAAGACTTTGTTGCTTCTGGTGAACAATTTTTTTGCTTTTAGAGGAAAGACAGAAAAATTGAGGATGGGTGATGTCCAGTCCACAGATCATATATTGCCAAGAGACAGAAAAAAGAATGAAGAAACAAGATGAGAGACTTAAAACAATGAATTGAGGAGAATATTCAAGCCATAAGTGCTCTTGCCACTGGATTTATTACCAGATGGAGGGACAATGTAGATTATAGATCAACCCACAAACTGCTGAGACAGATGCCAATCATTTTCTAATCCAAATGCTAATCCATATTATAATTGTGTTCTGATGGTGTGAACTGTCTATGAAGGATGAAATATCAGCTGGAACTGTGAATTACAATGGCACCATGACAGTGCAAGCAAGGAGGTCGGGTGGTGATACAGTGTTGGGTGATATTGTGCGCATGGTGGAAGATGCCCAGACAAGGGAAGCACCAGTGCAACGGCTTGCTGACAAGGTCTCTAACCAGATTAATAAGCGCTTTCTATGGCATTCACTTCATTCTTTTTGCTGAGAGAATTGTGTCTTCCTTTCCTGTCAACAACCCAGATTTCCAGCAAGTTGACCAGACCAGGAACACATCTGCACCATGGAAAAGTTGTTGCTGCTCAAGGCAGAACTATTGGGAGAAAGACATGGTATTTGGTGGAATGAATCCAGTGCTGTGTTGTTATTATGGTTTCGTGAACTCCATGAGCCCCATAAGCTGCTATGGAGACTCTTTTGTTATATGAAGGCTCTGGTTTTATGTACTGGATAGAATCAGAAGTTCACTTGGGCATGACTGAGGTTTGTAATTCTAGATCTTATGTTGTATTAGTGCTCAGAGCTGCAGAATGGAAGCTAGGCATGTCAGATGCTACAGTACCAGGATTGATGAGGCAAGCATTATTGGCAGGTGGCAGGACAATTTTGTTATGGAGTTATGGCTCTGTCATGTGCAACCTTTGCATTCTGGACAACCCTAGGACCTGCTCTTTTTCCATCTGTAGTTCCAGCTGGGGGTGGACTTTTGCTTGGGCTTCAGCTAGCCTGCAATGTCTTGGTAAGCGAACTACTGTTTGACCCACAGGGTCTTTACTTGACCTGTATGGAACATAAAACTTAGTGGAAAGCTTTTAGAGTTATGTTTATGAGATGACAAGAGATTCCTAAAGAGAAATAAAAAACCTTCAGGAACATCAGATTTTCTGTTCTTGGTGTACTGCAAGGTCATATGTTGATCACATGATGTGTGTTGTCCACAGGTTATTGCTTGCCCTTGTGCTCTTGGCCTGGCAACTCCAACAGCTGTTCTGGTATGCACAGAACTACCTGCAAAGGAAAATTTGCACTTGAAGGTTTGATTGGCATATATGTGCTAGATTTTGGAATGGAGTCTCTTTTTCTTGTGAGCAATGAAACTTGGGGATAATGGGGAGATGCTTCTGATACAGGTGGGTACGTCACTTGGGGCGCGGAGAGGTTTGCTTATTCGGGGAGGGGACATATTGGAAAAGATGTCATCTATTGACAGTGTTGTATTTGACAAAACTGGGACTCTCACTCTTGGTAGACCTGCAATCACCAGTGTGATGAGTAGTGACAGCATCAATGATGAAACACCAGATTTGGACAATGGCAAGGAGACCTTAAATGCCAGGTAGAGTCCTGTGGTCACCCTTTGTGTTGGGTGCTGGCATTAGTTGTGCTTTGATTGGGAGCTAAGCTGGGAGGGTACAAAGAGACAATCTAGCAGGAGCATGTATCAATGATTTGCAGGTGACCAATCACCAAGACACTTGAAGATAATGCCTACTCATTAACTAGGGTTCATGGTCATAACTGCAGATTGAAGTCACAAAAGTGGACAGAGATGGAAATACTGACACTAGCTGCTGGTGTGGAGAGCTCAACATCCCACCCAATTGCAAAGGCGCTCATCCAGGCTGCAAAAGCTTCTGGCTGCAGAGAGGCCAAGGTAACAACATACAGCTCAATCAGTGAAATCTTTCTCTCAATTGAGTTGATTTGCTGGACAGGGGTCCTGATAATGACTCTCTGCTCAGGGTGTTCTCCAATTTGGAACTGTGTCCTCAGGTGCAGGATTCAACATTTGAGCAGGAACCAGGTAGTGGAGCAACTGCAATTGTGGAAGGGAAACAAGTAGCTGTTGGCACCTTAGAATGGGTCCAAAGGTATCTTCTACTCTGTATGGCATGTGATGTCCCATTTCTAGTTCTGGTGCAGTGTCTGTCAGTGAGCAGGACTGTATTTGTGTACACTCTTAAACAATGTATGAATTTCAACAAACTGGGAACAGCATGAGCTGAACACAAGGCAAAGAGTTGTATAGTTGTTACCTTACTGTCAGATTTGGCAAATTTATGTCGAATAACCGGTTGAGGTTGAGATGCCAAGTTCAGTAGAGGGCATTTTCGCACAAGAAATTCTCCATTTTCTGCACAATCATCAGACCAGAAACCTCTCAATGGACTTGTCAATTTCCTATGATTCGAGGGACTGATTTTGGCCCAACTGGCATGTTTTTTTCTTCTTTGATGTCATAAGCTCATCAATCACAGTTTTCCTTCATTGTTCCAGTGAACGGGTAGGATGGAGCGAACTGTTTTATTTTCTCATCATAAATTTCATTTTAGCTCTCTAAACATAGAGGCTTACAAGTTTGCTTCATGTTGAATATGATTGCTTATAAGTATGGAATCAGGTTTTGTGCAGAGGGGCGTGTTCCTGAGGTGGTTGAGGCATCTCTTCAAGGGCAGACTGTAGTTTATGTAGGTAAGGATTTCACATTGTTTCCATACATTTCATTCAGTATGTTGTGAGAAGTTCTGGAATGGCCATTTTATTTACTGCAAATTTAGCAACCTTTTTCAGCACCACCCCACATTGCTAGTGGCTTTGACTGTTATTCATTTTATAACTGACTTCAGCAATCTCCTGTGCTGCAAACATATGACTTAATGCACAGTTCAGCATTTACATATTAAACTGGTGAAATTTTCACGGACATGGGGACAGGGGTGGATAGCAAGATTGTGGGAGCCATTACCATGATCGATGAGGTTAGGGATGATGCCAGGACAGCTATTGATGCCCTCCATCGCATGGGCATTCAGACGTCCATGCTATCAGGGGATAAGCAGGAAGCTGCAGAAGCTGTGGCTGCTAAAGTTGGCATTGACAGGCATCAGGTTCATCGCTTTATCACATGACATGGGTGGTGGAGCTGCAATGCTGTTTGATATTTCAAAGCATTTGCTGTTGGTGTGGTTGGAATATCATCAACATGTAACTTGGGTCATTGAGCCCAAGTACTGGTCATAGTACTACTGGTTTTTCAGTGTCTGGAGAAAGGTGTGCATCTCTGGTTTTTGGCTCGTATCAATATGAGCACTCGTTTCTAGGTGTGTTCCCATTTCCCTGAACTATTGTGTGTTTCCTGACTGACTATATCACAGGTATATGCTGGAGTGAAACCATTTGCAAAGGCAGAGCACATCAGGCTGCTTCAGAAAGAGAAGGGGAATGTGGCTATGGTTGGAGATGGTGTCAATGATGCAGCAGCATTAGTTCAAGCAGATGTAGGTGTTGCTATGGCTGGTGGCGTGGGAGCAGCTAGTGAAGTTGCATCTATTGTCCTAATGGGTGACAGGCTCACCCAGGTCAGTGGAGCTTCCTTGCATTTGTTTTCCATTTTTGAATGGTTTGCCATCTTTTGACCACTGAACACGGTTCCAAATTCAAAAACCAACCAGCAGGTTGTTCACTTGGGGGTCTATGGTGGCATGTGAAGGTGGTTGAAGCAGTGGAACTAAGTCGGAAAACACTGAAGAAGATCAAGCAGAATTTGTGGTGGGCATTCATGTACAACATTGTGAGTGCAACTTACTTGCTGCTTGATGGCAGCATGATCTCTTCTTAGCATTTCTGTTCTTAAAATGGATTGTATGTATGCTTTCCAAGTTTTTTGATTCATATCTATGTTCTCTTGCATGTACTAGGTGGGTTTACCAGTTGCAGCAGGTGCACTCTTGCCATTGACAAATACGATGCTCACACCTTCACTTGCGGGTGCACTTATGGGTATCAGCTCATTGGGGGTTATGGCAAATTCATTGCTGCTACAATTGGAATTTTCTCCCCCATCTAACAATCTCCACAAGCCAGTAGATTCATCACCTTTTTCAGCACCTTCAGTTAGTACTACTATCCAGTCCTCAAAAGTATTGGGCTCTGTTCAAAAAGACTTGGAAGCCCAGATTGCAGATCACAATATTGAAATTGGGAGCCACTCTCAAGATCGGCAAGGCAAGTTTGTCTCATGACAGTAGTTTGATTTTTTTTCTGAGTTGAAAATCCAAACCTTTCTCAAAGGCTGGGAACATGTTTTTTTGTAGCAGTAGGGTAAATCATGTTCTGAGCATATATTTTTCGGAGCAATCCAGCAAATGTTTACAAAAGCCCCTGTAGGGTCACCCATCCTCATACAATTCCTGTCAAAGCGGGCTTAACTTCAGAAAGTGATACCCACTGTGATCAGCTCTATAACTGGAAGCTGATGGAAAAGTGTTTCTTGTCCACCCACCGTCCATCCCTTATGGTGCACCCTCAAGACTCTTGATTTGCTCTTGCCCTTACCCTAGCCCCATGTGCGAGGTGATGCAAGCTTGATTTTAAGACTACTTGCATCTCATTTTGCCTTCTTTGTAGAGTACTTTTTGGGGTGCTGCATATGGTGGACTACTTGCTATGGAATTGCCAAGCTTGGCTCTTAACTATAGAGAGTTTAGTGTGCATTATGAAATTATTGGCAAATATTCAAAGTCCTATTTGACATCTTCTTCTTCTAATTGTTCTTGGTTCATGCAATATAAAAAAAGTGATAATGAGGAGAGTCTTCTTCTCTAAATTATTCTTGGTTCATGCAATATATGAAAAGTGATAATGGGGGAGAGTCTGCTTCTCTAAATTATTCTTGGTTCATGCAATATATAAAAAATGGTAATCCTTCTTTGAGGGAAGAACAGGGTGGCCGCATAATTTTCTCTCCTATAATGGCCTTTAGAAAATGAAATTATATTGAGATGATTTTTTTTAGAATTGTTTAAAGAACAAAAATTCATATTCCATTGCATATAAAACATAAAATACAATGTTGCCATTGAAAGTGAAAAAATTGTCTTTATATAGTTCAATGGAAAAAAAATTTGGGTAAAGAATATGGGATAAAATCCTTGGAGTGTGTTTGTTCAAAGAAGAACATATTGTAATTTCAATATGGTAAGGTAGACAAGTATGTGAAAAACCTTTGTAAATAAAGTTTTATACTTTCTTTACATTAGTTAATAACCTTTGAACATTGAAAGGATTTTATAACCCTTTTTTGGTGCATCTAATGTTAGTAAAATGATTGGAATTGGTTAAAGAATGAGTAAGATATAGCTTATGGAAATGAAGGGGGTGAAAATCTTAAGTTTAACACACACACACAAAAGAAAGTTTTAAAACTCAAGATATATATACGTTGGTAAAATGTTTTTGCATTTCAAAAATCATTTGTAAAGCTTTAAATTTCATACCCGTAGCTTTTTAAATCATTCAAAACGAATAAGAAATGAAAGATACATGGTTTGAAAGAAGGTGATAAAAAAAAATTTTGATGCTTGAATGATTTTTTTTCTTGATATTTTTTTTGTTGTTATTTGTCTTTTCTTTAAGTATTAATTTTTAGATAATTAAATTTCCACAACATCTTCTATTATGCATTTCTTATGCAGTTCATTGTTTTCGTTTACATAAAATGTGTGTGTGTGTGCATGGTTTTATTTATTTCTTGATTGATCTACTTTTTTCCCCACATTTTCCCTATGTTTATGTTCATTTTCATTTACCTTCTTGTTTGAACATATTGTCTTCTTTTTTCAAGTGATTGGAGTGTTGTCCACAACTAGCTTTGTTACACCTCCATTTCAAAAAGTATGTTTGTCATGTACCAAATATCATCATTTCTCCAACAGGTGATGTTCATTGTAACACTTGTCATTCAAAAACAATGGTTCAAAAATTAGGTTTTCTTTGTGGTTCCATTATAACCAATGATGAACCTTTGTTATTGACTATCAAGGGTAATGGCTTGAAGTAATTGTGCATATCATAGAATCTGAATTCTTCAATTTGCTTTCTCTAAAACAAGTTCAACTCCTAATTTCAATTCACATTCATGGTAAATTTTAATTATCAAGCACATCTACCCTTGTTGGTTTCCAAAAAGACATCCAATAATTCATCCCACAAGCGGAAACCAATTTGAAAGGTGAAAGTTTAATTGCTCATTCGATAATTATTTTTGTTGATAATGTCCAACGTAGTGTGAAACACAAGCTTGATTTTGATGGGTTTTAAGGTTTGATGGGTTCAAAATCAATTTCTAAACAAAAACCATCTTAAACATTGAGGTTGTTAATAGTTTTTATGTGACCTTTTTATAGTTATCTTTAGTATACAAATAATTTATATATGTGGAAACCCCTTATATCAAAATTTTGGTTTAAATAGCCTATATAGTATAATCATTTTCATAGTTTTTTTCTAGAGGAAAAGGAAAGTTCTCATACATCAATTACATTAAGTGCCGAAAATAATGTTTAATGCAACATTTTGTATGTGAAGTATTTTCAATGAAAGCAATTTTTTAATGCAACTAATTTTTCAATGAAAGTAGTTTTTTTCAATCCAAACAATTTATTCAATGAAAGTAGTTTTTCAATGCAAATAATTTGTCAATGTAAGGATTTTTTCAATGAAAATAATTTTTAATGATTTTTTTCAATGCATGCAAATTTTTAATACAAATATTTTTTTGATTTAATTTTTTTTATGCTAGTAGTTTTTCAATTCAAACAATTTTCCAATAAAAAAAAAATTCAATCAAGAAATTTTCTCCCAAAAAAAAATCTTTAATGAATCATTGATTTTATCTTTTTTGAATGTGTTTATGTGGGAACCATGGTTTTGTGTATATATATATCCATAATAATGGAAACACCTTTATTAAATCTTGTTGATTCATCATTGAACATGTATTACATTCATATGGCCATCATTTAATTTCAACATACAAATATGAAATAGGCAATTATCTTTTTTATTATATATCTTATTTATTAAATAATCATTTATCATCTTTTGAATTGGAACAAAATAACATAGCACATTTAAATCAATGTTTATTATTGAATACAAAAAAAACCCAACAATGTCATATACAAAAATTAAATCCAAGTTTTTTGTTTGATTTGTGTCAAAGCATGGTCACAAATGGACATCAATATGTGACAAAAATGACATTAAGTGCTAGGATGGGAGGTTTGTGGGAAGATTTCACTACAATATTTTGGATAATTAAATATCTACAAAGGCCAATTTACCTTTGGAATAAAACATCAAAACACATTATGTTTTGATTTGGCATGAATTTTCAATCTATCCTTTTACATATACTATATTGTTCTCAAAATTTTGAACCAATTCAATATGTTAATGGTCTATTTAGGTTCTACCTGCTTTTCAAGTTAATGATTCGAAAGTTATCGTAGATTTAAATGATTTTCCATCTCTTTTGGAACCAGTGGTGCAACAACCTCTTATTCAATTATCGTAATTAACTACACATTTTTATTGGAATGAAAATATTGATTTTGCATTAATTAAATTTTTGAAAAATTAATTGAGATGCACCATTGGAGTATGTTGTTTCATTGTTCAACACTTCTTGTAATACAAATATTATTAAAAAAATAAAATAATCGTATTCAATATTTACAATTTTTTTGAAAAACAAAAAATGTTCCTATTAGTGAGATTCTATCTAATCCATTCACTTCAATTTCCCTTACCAAACTTTTTTTAAATCCCAAAATTCAAATGGAACACTCCCATTTGATTGTTGAACATAATGGAACACAATAGTTATTTATTTATTAATGAACATTTTATGACAATAATATTTTTGAATTATTGAAGGTTTGTCCAAATCTAACTTATTAAGCAAAAACATTTAAATTCATCAACATTGTTCAAAATATTAAAAGAACAAGATCAAAAATTATGAATCACATGAAATATATATGCATAAAAAAATCAAAAAAATCTTTTATAAATGACAAAGTTTAATTGTCATATGTTTAATGCATTCTAGAAAACATTTCAAAACGAGTAATTCCCACACAATAGTTTTTTGCAAAACATGATGTTCAATAAAATAAAATAAAACATAATATTAATATATAAAAAATACACATACTTCAATATATATTGACATTATAATAAACAAATCCAAGATGTTCCCATAATCTCATGTTTTAGTTGTGAAATGTTATGTTTTTAAAAACAACTTAAATGTTTTTCAAACCAATTGTCAAGATAACTTTTAATATATTTTCAAATTCCAATAGAACCTAGTTCAACATCATACATATGTACAAGTTGTTTACATGTAATATTAATGAAAATAAACCACCTTATGTTAAGTACCAAATGAAATTTCTAGTACAAAATCATTTCATTAGTCCAAAAGATACACAATTAGAAGAATGTTTTATTTTGTCACATCTTGCTTTTGCTCAAATTTATAAATTATAAGGGTATGGGCAATATAAGATGCATGGTATTGTTATTAATGTCCCTTGCAAATGTGGATCAAACTCAATTACAGTAGAACCTGTCTAAATTAATACTTCCGGGACCGAGGGTTTTGTATTAATTTAGACATGTATTAATAAAGAGAGGGTGGGCCTCGCGCTTGTTTCTTGGCAGCTGTTGATCATGTGAACCACGGGACTGATCAGCTGCAGGTCGCTCTCTGTGGTCCGCAACAGTTGAGGGTGCTCTATAAATCCGTGCAAATAGATGCTGTCCCCGTGAAGCTGGAGAAGGTCGTTCCAACTTGGTTGCAGCAACTCATGGGAGGAAGGAGGGATCTACATGGAAACTGCCGACGAAAAACTGGCACAAAAGCAAGGATATAGCTTTGGGGCCACACAAC
>Ga0209208_10003863_pt1 | contig 21421 bp, 9 predicted proteins | sample S1TSphfallax_3_FD_187694 | JGI IMG/M metagenome (GOLD analysis project Ga0209208, IMG submission 187694) | Host-associated microbial communities from peat moss isolated from Minnesota, USA - S1T2_Fd - Sphagnum fallax MG (SPAdes) (version 2) | ecosystem: Host-associated > Plants > Peat moss >...
AGTCAATAAATCATTATAATCAAGTTGATCGGTCAAAAATACATGTGTCATTCAAGCCCATGGCCTCTAGTCAAAATGTACATATCCATTAGTAAAAAATGACAAATTAGTCAATTTGAACCTCTTAAAAAAACCATGATTTATAATAATGTAAATAATTTTATGTTGCAAATGTGAAATTTAAAACTTTCACTCCATTTTGAAAGTTCAAGTCTTTAATTATTACACCATAATGTTTTATTTATAACATAATTAATCACCAAAAAACTATACACATTATCAAATTTTAGCTTAAATTAACTTAGGCCATTCACCAAATATAACTTAAGTCACCTAATAACATAAAATTATTTAGGTTAAACTTTAAAGTTAAACCTAGTCTAATGATTAAACTTAAATTAAATCTAAAAATGAAACCAGTAAACTTAAATTAAACCTAAAATCAAAAATTTAACTTAAATTAAACATAGATGAAACTTACGCTAAACTAAATGTTAAACTTATCTAATTTTAGAGGTTTAAAACCTATGCAAAACATGTGTTTAAAATCTTTAAGTTAAACATAGGTTTAACCTTTAAACCTATGCAAAACTTTAGAGGCTAAACCTGCATTAAACTCAAAGGCTAAACATAAAAGCTAAAACTACACCATAAGCTGAACACCTTAAACCCTATAACTTCATTGGTTTGTTCTAAATTTGCACAGAAGTTGTTATTTCATAGGTTTGCAATCTTTTTGGACATAGATGTCATGAGTTTAAAACATGTATGATGCAAATATAAATAGGATGAAATATTTTCAACCATTTAAAAATATTTCATTTTACTTATATGTGAATCATACATGGTTTAAATGTATGATATTAATGTGCAAAAAACACAAACTCATGATTTTATTTATTGCATGATTTGCATTATCAAAATGTGGGTTCAGAAGTTTGTGATGTACATTAAATGAAAAGGTTAAACTTTAGTTAAATAATTATATCACTATAGCTACACAAAAATGTCAAAATCATAAATGAAAGCTTTTGGTGTAGTGAATATAACAAATAATTACTATTATACAATATTGTAAAAAAATTACTTGTATTATTAAAAGGGGATATTAATTAATTTCAAACTTGGGATCAACTTCTTGTAAAAACTATGATTGTAATTGCTTGATTTGACTAAGACAACACAATATAAAGATCAAAATGAAAGTAAATATTAAAGAAATTGCACAAAATATGCATATTAAAATAAGGAAATGCAAGTTACTTCTACTTAACCATTTTCTAATTTGAGTCTATTTGTAACATAAGAAAAATGTAAAGGGGCACCACATGGATTTTTTAATTTATTCAAAAGGCATTTCACATGCAACAACAAGAACACACACATTTTCATATGTACACCTTTGCTACCCTTAACTTTTGTTTCTACCATTTTTTTTATATCCATTAATTTAAAATTTCCCCTTCAAATACCCATTTTAAAGAACAATTACCACCTTAAATGAATGGCAATGCCTCCAAAAATGATGGGCACCTCTTCAATTTTAGATCAAACTTTAAATAATGATAGTCCAAATACTTATTATCTCGACTAACATGAAGATCGATTTTAGAAATTTTTACACCCACTATTCACCCATACAACTAATATAAAAAATTAACATTTGCTTCATCTTTAACCAATCATATCATCATCCCATGTGTAAAAAAATCATGATGTTATCAAATGGAAAAAATTGGCCAACATGGGAGGTTCAAGACACCTTTCATCACAAACAAGTCTCGTAGCCTACCCAACCATAGAGCATTAAACCTATATTATGATTTTCATAATTAATTTTCAAAGGGGTCCACTCCTCAAATTAAAAACATGCAAATCAAAATATAAACAAAATATATTGGTTGTTAAGTAAAAATTATAAATTAATTAGTTTTATAATATAGGTTATGTATATTTTGAAAAGAAAACTATAATTAATATAGAGTTTGCATAAACCTTTGATAGTAAAGAAAAGGAAAATAAAATAAAACATATGTCACACCAAAATAGATCAACATTTTTTCAATTCATCTTCTTGTGTTCAAAAATAAAAATTAATGTCGGAAAGTTCACACAAACCTATTAATATTTACCAATATATCTTTTCTTAATTGAAGTTTCCCGTTCAATTTATCCTTTTCACAATCCACACCCACTTTCCACATACACTATTTTACAAAATTTTCTTTCATACAAATCTTTCAATTTCATAGTAATTTGTCAATATTTTTAACCAACATTTTTCATCGGTTCACATTTAAACTAACAAAGCATTTCAAGGGGTTTGTACCCACATGGTTGTATGAAAAAAATGTCAAAACATGGTCAATATATTCAAAATATTGTATAATTATAATGTTTCATTACCAAAAAAATTGTTCAATATTCCACAATTTTCCATGGAAGTACTTGTAATTTACTACTAGTTTAAAACTACTAAATTAGATCGTATCCAATTATGCAATCCTCTTTGAACACCATGATTTCATATTTTTCAAAAATTCACAAAACAAAACTCAAAGCCTTGCTTACACAATTGTGATATATATCTTCAATTTTTTGTTTTCTCATAATTGTATAGCAAATAATCTATTAGGGTTGACCTATTGTTGGATTTGATGTAACACACATTACAAACTAAATATAAATTGAACCAATAATTAATCATTTGATGACACAAGGAAAGGCATTCGTTCCCAATTTGCTTACTAGGGTTCTAATACATTATGCATCATTTAAAAGATCATTTAAGCTACTATGATTTGGAATGGCGACAAGTTTTTTATGTGGCAAGTGTGAATGGGGAACTTGTGAGATTTAAATATCAACAACTTTATTATTAACTGAAATGAAATGGTATATTGTCACCTTTGTTATAGTTGGAAGCAATGGGACAAGAGGTTTATTTTTGTGTTTTATAATAAAATCTGTGTGTTTGGTGTGTATGAATGGTAATAAGTGAGTAATAATGAAAATGGTGGTTGGATACCATTATTAAGCTGCATGTTTGTTGTTTTACATTCTTGATGGGTGGTGTGATGGAACAATGGTGAGAAGAATGCTTGTGTGGTAGAATGTGGAAACAAGGGAAATTTCAATGGTGTTTTGTAGAGTAAAAAATAGTTAAATTCAAGTTTTTTTCTATGTTTTTTGTTTTTGGGTTGAAGCTTGAAGTGGAAATGGTGAATAACCAATGTAGTTAGATGAATGTTGGAGTTACAAGCATTCACAACATTTTTTATTAAACCTCTAGGCTATTGGTGAATTTTGTTGTGCCAAAAACTTAAAACCTTTGTCTATAATGTTATGTCAACATGAGGTTTATAATTAAGGATGATTTTTGAGATGATGAAATCCAATGGGGAATGGCAAAGAAGTTTATGCATGTGAAATAAAGGTGTGTACATTGATGTGAATAAGAGTTGAACACTTGCGAACAAAGGGTTGGAAATCATATATATCCAATCAAGAAATTGTGTGTCATTTACTTAGTTTGTAAAATGAAAAAATCCAGCATTCCTATTGTTATATTGTATGAATAGCAAAAAATTTAATATTTTAGTCTATTTTTTTGAAGGTTCAAGGTTTCATTCGGGGAATTGACAAAAAGTTTTGTTACAACTTGTTCGTGCATAACTTTGTGTTCTAATATGTTCAATGATGAGTCCCATGTTGTTGAAACAAAAAACCATGTTTTGTACATGTTTTATGTATTAAATTAGCGAATAATAAATAATTTTTTGGTAGAAGTTCATCAATATGTCATTACGTCATATTCATGAAGAAAGATTATGAGGTGTTGTGAGATTTTTCTTATGTGTCCCAATGTTCAAAATGCATCAATTTTGTAGGTCATAATGAATATGTATGTTTGTTAATGTGTTGAGGGCCATGAATAGGAAAATATGTTGATGAAAGTGATTTTGGAAAGTCTTGATCCAACAACCATGCATTAACTTTGTTTTTAAACAAGGATTATTTTGTTCTTTAAGCAATAAGGGCTATGTGTTGTTTGGTTTATTATTGGACATTGTTGTAATAGAGTACATATATGTTTTATTACTGTATCAATAAGTAAAATCATGGTTAGGTGGCTCACGTTTGACATGTTGAGGAGTCCATATCTTACACTAACTACAATTCCTCCATTAAAAATAATTATCAAATTATAAATCCTATAATTATCCCTTAAGGTTTTGGTAACAAATATTAGTAGACCACCTTATAAATATCATTAAACATGTGATTGGTTGAGAAATTTAGAGAAAAGTTTAAATATTTCAATGTGAAATGGAATATCAATTGTAAAAATGACAAAAATCATGACAAGTTAAATTTTTATATATGAAAAAAAAAATTGGAAATTTTTGAATTTATTTTTGAATTAAATTATTCATTTTATGGTGGCCTATTTTTATTTTTATTTTTTGATATTACTATGTTTTTTTGAATCCACATTTTTCATTTTTTGTGTGTGATAAACATAATGTCATCATTTCAAAAGTCCACGATGAATCAACTCTTTTCTTAAAACACATCCATAATTTTCAGTTAAGATTTTCACTAGAATATATTGTAACATGGATAATGAAGAAATTAAAACTTTTAATGTTTGATATGATTTTACGTTTTAAATTCATTTATAATCTAGAAAAATTACAACTATGACAATCCAAATAGTCCACCTAATTGTGTTTTCACCCCAACAAGTTAATCAATGTATTTACTCTTAAGCTATGAAGAAGAATTAAACTTTCTTGAGCATTTTTTAAAGTGACACCATATTGCAATTTTTTTTCATTCAAATATGGCTATTGAAAATCCAAACAAACGTATGAATAAGGAATGAACATACATAATTACAAATAACATGATATTCTATTGATATTAATACATTCATAATTAGCAAAATCAAGTTTAAACTTTTGTTTATGTTAAATTTACCTAACTAATCCCACTATAATTTTATTTTTGGTAACAATCCATTAGTTATTGTTAAGGGTGTTTTCTATTCCCTTAAAATACATAATTATACTTTGTATGTTTCTAATTTTAATTTGTAAAGAAACATTAACATGCATGTTTACTTCAAACTTGAAACCATAAAAACAAAAACACAAAGGTGAAGATGTTTATTCACAAATGCAAAAATATATATGAGATGAATTCCCAAAATTATATTAGAAAAATAAAAGCTTCAAAGTTCAAAAGTTAACTTGTTCAAAAGTTAACTTGTTCAAAAGTTAACTTGTTCAAAAGTTCTTCATGATCTGCAAATCCTCCTATTTATACCTAACACAATTTTTTTAAAGTTAAACAATCACTAGCTAATACAATAGTTAATTGATTGAAAATTGAAGTACAGTAACTACTAGCCATAGGTTAAACATAAACATGTTCTATTGATAACCAATTATGTTAACAAACCAATTATTAGTTAACTTAATTAGATCGATTAACTTAAGGACATGTTATTAGTTATCATAAAAGATCGATCACTTGTTATCTAGTAATAATTAAAACAATTTCCAATATAATATTGCCTCACCAGTTACCAATTAGTAACAATCAATTACCATATACAAAATGATAAATTAGGTTAACATTACCTGCCCTTGACAACTAGATTTTATCCTCGAAATTAATCCTTAAGAGTTATTTGTTCTACACTTATTAAGTCATAAATAGGTTTCTCACCTAGTGCATCAACAAGTTCAACCAACATATTAGATTTAAATTTTGGTCTCTTAGTAACAGATTCGTCCCTTAGCACTACATTTAAAGTCTTAAGAATTTCATATACATTTGTGACAATGTCAATCAAGGTACCATTTGTACTTACCTCAATATGCGATATGGTTAATGGTACATGCTTGGGAGTGACAAGTATTTCCTACTCATTTACATGAGTATTGACAACTATAATAGGTACTTCAACATGTTTTGTGGGTAAAGACAAAATGCAAGACATAGCAACAATTCAGCTCCTCCCTTCATTTGTGTTGGTTTCTCCAGTTCATTATGAAAACTCACAATTGTAGACGTTGGTTGCACATGTGAAAACTTCTGAAAAACTTCAATATGTACCTCAATTGGTTTGGCACTCAATCGATCATACTTATGCTTTTGGAACTTTAACATGTAGGCAATTAGTTCATTTAATACGCCTCATCATCCACACGAGCAAGTTCTAAATTGTTTTGGATTTGTTCTTCGATGATCTCATGTCTTGTCTACCACCATTCCTTCTAGTTTGGATTTTTGTCTACCAATGTTTGATTTTGCACCTTGACCAAGGTGTTATCCAATAATAACTCTTCAAATTCCTTCAACAAGTTATCCATGTGTGTGTTTTGAAAAGCTTTACCAAGTGGTTAGAGAAGTGTTTCAATTCACTTTTCAGCTTTTAAATCTACACCCGAAGCTCATGGGTATGATTCTCCATTTGCATGTTGAATTTTTTCAATTGTTTTTGCTTTTGGGTATAAGTATTATTTAAATCGACAAAAATCTTCTCCTATTAAACATTAATAACTTCCATCTTGCCATAATCTCTCATCAATTGGTCATAATTAGTCTATAAAACCTTGAAATCATTATGGCTCTTGAAATGAGGTTAATTCAACTCATTATATTTCTATTGTAGGGCTTCAAATTTTTTAATTGCCTTGTTAACTTCAACAATTTTAGCAAGTATATGTTTATTATCAATTTCAAGTTTAAGGTTCTAAACTTTTATAATAACTAGTTCCTTATCCTTGTTCTGTAGTGTTTGTTTAGTATTAACCAATTTTATGCAACGAGCTTGTAATTCGTTGGTTGTATCCTCCGATAGACTCTCAACTACCTAGTTTTCAAATAAGTTAGGCTGTTTATTGTCTAAACTATAGATGTCTTGAGAAAAATGGAAACATTTGTGGATCGAATTAGTTGAATAGGTTTAATACCTATTAGCAATAGGTTGTTACTTGGTTATATCGGAACAAAGTCATGTGAAGGTAGTTGGTCTATTATCTGTTCAAAGTTAGGTGCATGCCTTTTTTAGATGGAGAATTAGTTTGCTCCGGATTTAACTACTCCCATGGTGTTGATGGTTTAGTCTACATCTTCAACCTATGAAACTAACGAATTGGTAATGGCAAGACTTTAACAAAATGCATTAATCAACATAAACTGATGAACTATTTTTTTGGTGACAACTTAAAAAAATTGTGACCACTCATCAATGATTTTTTTCTTCTCCCTTTCCTAAATTAATTATAGTTTTGGAGAGTTGGCAAGTGTGTTTTCATCTAAAATTAGGAATTAATGTGTTAAAATAGACCTTGATTACCAGTTGTGAGTAACATATAATCACCTTTTTGTTAAGCGTTATTAATCCTATTGCAATTTGCTTCTAATGTTCTATCCACTAGGTCAATTTTATAGGCATATAGGTTAACATGATGGAAGATTAATTGATTTTCTCCCCCCTATTTGCCAAATTAAGGGAATGGCTATCTAGTTACTGAAGTAAGTTAACATCTCCCGCTAGTAGATAATTTGTAGGATAGCCACAAATTGAACATGATACTCCTCCATTCTTATCACACTCTATTGTTGTTTGTTTACAAATGCACATGGTTTTGCAATGTTTTTTAGAACAACCTATGCTCGTTGACCAATACATTTATTGCATCCATAGTTCCTATATAATTTACTCCAAATTGCATAATTATCAATGTTTGATCAATGGTGATTTTTTCTCCACAAGTAATAGCTTAAATTCGTCTGTCCTTTATGGATTTGTAAGTGCATAAAAAATCTTCCAACAAGTCTCCATGTGGTATAGTCTAATGAATAATAAACAAACTTCATAAATCGACCCATTCTACCCATTCATGTTATTTGGATCCCATCCATATCCATTGCAACATTTTCTGGATCTCATTTCACTCAATTGGTGTTTGCTTCTGGGTAACTTTGGCTGGAAAACCACTATCTTCCATCGCCTTTTTCCCCTTGCGTTTCATCATACGCTTAGAACATGTTTAGTAAAAGCACGTATAATTGATGGAACATTTTCAAATACCTCAAATCAGTTTTTTTGAACCAGTTTCGATTATAAGTCTATTGGTTCTTCAAGTTCAACAAGTTGAAAAATGTTGGGTTCTATTGCTTGTTGGTTCTATTGCCTTTTCCTCATAATCACTAATAACAATGTATGTTGACGTAGTGGGTGAAAAAGTTCATTGAAAATCACGTAATGTTTCTTCGAGTCCCTCTCCCACAATGGCAGTTTGTTTGAAGGCATCAATAATTTCTTGAAATCCAAGAGGCAGTCGTGAAGAGATCCAAGCGGGCTCTATATAGATAGCTCCAGTAGCTCTAAAACTTTGTCTTTAATTATTTACAACTCCTTTCCTTTCTCTCCTCCTCTTGTTGTTTATGCATCATTTTTTTCACTTGTTCACTTTCTTTCACAATTGCTATAATGCATTTGTTGCTTCACCTCACAACGAGGAGTACAAGAAGTTTGAAAATGAAAAATGAAAAGACACACTAAGAGACACACTAGTTTTTTATATTACAACCATAGAATTAGAGGTGGTGGTGTTTGGAAAACAATGTGACCTCTGGGGCAAAAATGTTATAGGAAGCTGACACATGTAATTAAGTATTGAAACATCATTAATTTATGCGAGTATAGGTTTAACATGCACTTTCTCAATCAATTTTTTTTCCAATAGGTCATTAGTACTTACTTTAAATGATTCTCGATTCATTATAATAAAAAGGTGTCCATGTACACTAAGTGATTTCATTAGATTTTGAGTGAATTCATTGGTTTTAGTAAATGGGGACTAGTTGGAAAGTAGTGAATTCATTGGTCTAATGAACATAGTCCAATGAACTGCACCCACATTTTATAGTAATGATTAAACAATTTATAATTAGTTTTTATCTCAATTGGGTTTTTGACTGCCACATCTTTAATATGAAATTCAATTGGGTCCTCAATGAACATGTTATAAAATTGACCTATTCCAACCGGCTTTTTAGTGAATAGGTCATTATAGTGTTTGTTTAAATTAGTTATTGAATGAACAAGTTACAAGGATGGTTTATCTTAATTGAATCTTTTGGTAATAAATCACTAAGTTCAATTATAACAAATTGAAATGTGTGATCTTTTATGAACCTATAAGGTTTTAGCTTGTTAATGTTAACCGATATTGGATTAGGATCAAATTTGTCACTAATAACAATGTATTTTTAAGTAAATAATATTAGATCCTATAAAGTTCAAACCATCACCTTTGGAATTTAAGGGAATGTGCGTTGACAACCTTTGAAAACCATAAAACATAATCTCCAAATTGGTATTTGGTTTTAATGTATTGATTATGAGACCATAATGATCGGTTCCATTGGTTAAAAGCTACTAGGTCTTGTGATGTTAACCGATTCTCTTGGAATTTTTTTAGTTTTGATAATTGACTAGTTAAAACTCTGACAAGTGTTGGGTCATCGATTTGTCTTGGCTTGGATGGTAATAGGTACTATGTAAGTAACAATGGGTGTAATCTGTAAACAAGTTGAAAAGGAATGTGACTAGTTCCAAGTTTAAAAGTTGTTTTATAAGAAATAAAATTGTGAACATGTGTTTATCCCAATCATTCCAATTTTCATTCACTAGTTTTGTGAACAATATACCAAAAACTTTGTTAATAGATTCAACTTGTTCATTCCCTATTATGTCTCATGTAAAATGATCAGTTAAATAACAAATGACATAGTAATAAAATATGTACCTTAATATGTCACAATGGTAAATGGATAGTCAAACCGGGTGAGTGTGTGGTCATATAAGAATTTTGCAATGGGCAAAAGAAGGGCCGGGTGTTTTAGGCCTTGCTATCGAACTCTAAACATTCGGGACTCCAAGTCCCCAACTTTGGGAATGTTGGGCTTCACCCCCACACTTGGCCAAAGTGGGGTTGCGACAATTATCACCTCCATTCATTTCGTGGCATAATCAACAACAATTATAATGTATTGATTGCTAAAGTAACAATTCACTAGTTTGATGGGTTTGATGAAGTCTAATCCCCATTTTTTTAAAGGTTTTTTAAGCAAAGTAGTAATAAACTTTGCCATATTTGGAACCACCAAGTCACATGTTTTTTGGCACAAATCACATGTTCGACAAAATTCATGAACATATTTATTCATAATTGGCCACTAATAACTAACATCAAGAATCCTCCTCATGATGATATTTCAAGATAAATGTCCTCCACCAATTCCACTATGCAATTCATGTAATATAGTTGGCACTTGTTCTAGTTGCAAAACATGATGAAACCTATTATCTTGTCCAAATTTGTAAAGTATTCCATCTTATAACACAAAGGGTTTAGTTTTTTGAGCTAAGTATTGTATTTGTGAAATAATAAATCTTTTTGACATCACCCCTTTTAACAAATAATCATACACTCTACAACAATTTTAATTATAATGTGAATAGGTGAACATCAATGGTCTAATTAGGTACACCAATTAGTTTTGTTTGGTTTGGCAATCTATTCAATGCACCAATGTGATTAAATGGGATCTACGCAGTTTATAAACAATCTTGAAGTCATATTCCAAAAATAATAATAACATTTAACTATTTGGCCAAAAACTTGTGGCTTGTCAACCAAGTACACAAGGGCCATGTGGTCAACATAAAATATAATTTGGTTACCCAATAAGTAATGTCTGAATTTGTGTAGGTCATGACCCATAGCTAGGGCTTCCTTCTTAGTAGCAATGTAATATTTGTCAACCAAATTTAATAATTTGGAGGCATACATAACCGATTGATCAAACTTACTAATTGGGTTCTAAGCAAATATGGCTCCTATTGTTAATTAAGATGCATCTATGTGAACATGAAATTCAAGTTTCCAGTTTGGATTGATCAAACTAGGGGCTTGTACATACTAATTATTAATCTCCTCCCAAGCATTCTGACACTTTTCTATCCATTCAAAAACTTTAATTTTTTTGAACAGCTTGGTGATTGGTGACATAATTGAAGCAATTTTTTTTATATAACACTTATAAAACTATGCCATCCCAGTAAACACTTGTATCTCCTAGGGGGTAATTAGTACTAACATGTTTACTAAGGTTTCAACCTTTGTAGGATCCATGTTTTTGCCTTTTTGAGAACTATCAAACCTAGGATGGTTTTTGAAAACACCATGAATTCACACTTGTATGGGTTTAAACTAATACCAAACTTTATACACTTACAAAAACACTTTCTAAATTTCTCAAGGTGAGTTGGTAGGTCATAGAAAAATGTAAAGTCATAAAGAAAAATCTTCATGAATACATCTACGTATTCATGGAATGTTTCGGTAACTAGCCTTGATAAGTGGGCGGTTCATTTTTGACACCAAATGGCATCTCAACCCACCACAAAAGGCCTTTAGTTTGTCACAAAGGCAATTTTGCGATGGTCTTCTGGTGCAATTGATATTTGATAATATCTTGAAAACTCATCCAAAAAAGTATACATTTCATGCCCAATAACTATGTTAATAAGTTCATTAATGAAAGGTAATAGGTTAAGGTCTTTTTCTATTGTTGCGTCGAGCATCTTGAAATCAACACAAATTCTCAACTTTCCATTCTTATTAGGAACAACCACTATCAGTGACAACTAGGTTGCTTCCTCAACCAGTTTGATGAAACCAACAAGAAATAATTTGTTTATGTTTTGTTTGACAATGGCAACATAGTTAGGATTCAACTAGTACTTTACTTGATGAACATGTGGTATTGTGGTATCAAATTTAATCCTATGTTGAACAATCTCCAATGGAATACCCTTTTCAAATTTTTGTATGTCCGAACAAAAATGTCTTTGAACTCCTTTAAAAGCTCAATCAATTGTTCTGTAATAACTAGTTCAAATGAAGCATTCACTTTCACTTGTTACACATTTTCCTTCGTGCTCATATAGACTTTGGTCAATTATTCCTCCTCAATTATTGTCCAACTAGTTATGGTTAGATATTATATTCACTCCCAAGTAGGTGTTTCATCAATGATCATTTCTCCCCCTTTTGGATGGATAAAGGTTTCAGGCAAATGTTGTTTAACAATATCAAGTGGTATAGTTAGGTTAATAAATAAAACGCATATCAATTCAATAGGTTGTTTTGGAACATGTCTTACTATACTAAAATTTAGTATGCAATTTAATTTGGAAACCAATTTAGTGTGAATATAAGGTATTATTATGGTTCGTATTGAAAACATGTCTAATTTTGTGGTGAACACCACATCCTCCTTTTCACTAGATATTGTAGATTAAATCAAATCATAGCATTCTAAAACTTTTGGGCTTTTGGTTTGAACATCAAGTTTCTTTGATAACAAGTATGGTCATTACAAGAAATCATAGTTTTTTTGACCAATAATTTTAGTCCAAAAAACCTCCCATATAGTTTTTTTGCCCCCATGTCCAACTTGATTGAAATGTCATTTTGGACAAGTCGATTTGGACTGAACCGTTTTAATTAGGTCTTTTTGGTTGGATTTTTACTAAGTTTTTATATTGAACCACCATGAAAATAATATAATTTAGGCAATGACCAATAAACATATTATTTAAAATAATATGAAAATATTAGTTAATTAATTAATTACCCTACCTACCCTAATTAATAAACTTGATAATCAATGTTAGCAAATAATTTATTTATTTAGGTACCAACCCTATGTCCTAGGCCTAGGTGAAGCCATCTAATTTAACCACCTAGGCTAGACCAAGCCATTTAGGCTAGGCCTTTAAGTTAGGCCAAATAGCTTAGGCTAGGTGACCTAAGTAGCCAAAGTAGCCTAGGTTGAAAGTGTGGGGATTTAAAATTTTCACCTTCACATTGAAGAGTCAAGTTCTTAACCATTGCAACACCACCCCATAAGGTGAGTTTTTTGGACAACATATTTGTAATGAACATGATCTTGGACCAATATATTTTAATCAACTTCCATGAATTTTTTTTCAACATGCATATTGTAATAAATGAACCTTTTTTTTTCATGTTATTTACATAAATAAGTAGGTTATAGGTAGGGTAGCCTAAATAGGTAAGAGGCACCTATTAATAAATGCATGTACCTAGGTAACATGTAGGTTGTAGTCTACTAAACCTTATAGGTACCCATTAGGTTTATGTTTATACTTACCTATTAAACTATCTATGCTTATGTTATTTAATAGGTTATGTACCTACTAACCTATTAATAGACCTAGCCTAGGCATACTAGGTAGGTAGCCTAACCTATTAGGTAGGTTTAGGCTTAGGCTACCTACCTAATAGGCGAGGTTACTTAACTAATAGGTTTAGGTGGCATAGCCTAGTTTAACTACATACTTAGTAGGCTTAAGTACCTTAGGTTAAGTTACGTATCTACCTAGTTGGCTTAGGTGGCATAACCTAGGTTAACTACATACCTAGTAGGCCTAGGTAGCTTAGGTTAAGCTACATACCTACCTAGTACGCCTAGGCGGTATAAGTTAAACTACTTACCTTGTAAGCCTAAATTAGGCTACATACCTAATAGGCTTAAGTGGCCTAGGTTAGGTTACCTATTTAGGTGCTAGGCCTAAGTGGCCTAGGCTACTAACTTAGTTAGTAAGATAGGTTACTTATAGGTAATTAAGAACATGATGAATCACTATAATTTATAAATAAATAAATAATATGAATGATTAATAATTGATTATTTCCTAGGATCTACTAAATATTAAATAATGATTATTTATTATTAAATTATTATTATTCAACATAAATGCTTGATTATTGAATATTTCTAATGTTGGACTAGTATTGGATTTTAGACATATAAGGTGTGTGTTGGTATCATCCAAATGTTGAAATTTATATACCAAGTAGGTTTTGGTATTGCTCAAAATATATAAATTATGCATACCATGGGGTATCAACACCAATGAAATTTAAAGATTATTCAAAATGGTATGAGTATGTGGATATGTCAATGTTTCATATCATGGACATATTGAATATCAACTAGGTACATGATATATGGAATATGTGCACAACAATATGCAATAAAAAACAATAAACACACTTGGATATGAGTTTTGCATTTCCACAAACATAAATCTTGGGGGAAAAACACATACAAGGGCATGGAAGATGAGGATAAACTGGATCCACACTTAAGCTTTCCCTTTCCACATACATAAAAAAAATTTAAAAAGAAAGAAACAAATATCGTACCCCTAGAGGTGACCTTGAGAGTTTTTTATACTATAATATTCATGAATGACTTTTGATAAATTAAAACAAAATTGCCCAAAAATTGAAAAAAATCACCCAAAATTCAATAATGCTTTAGAGGATAGAAATTGGATAAATTGGATCAATCCACACTTAGCTCTATCATTAATTTTAACATACATACCAAAAACTAGTCATGCCCTAGAAGATAAAAATTGGACAAATTGGAAATTGGAACCCACTTGAGCTTTGAATTGTAGGATCTAAATTTAACTCAAATTGGAGCATAGACTTCATGAGCTCTATAATTTTCACAAACAATCTTGAAAAAAAAATCTTATGATGTTCCACACAAAATCAAAGGTCAAAAGCCAAAACTAAACCTGAAAGTTGCATAGGGTTCAAAAGCGTTGTTGTCGCCCTAAAATATAAGCTTGAAAACAAGGGTTTCATAGGGTTTCAAAATGTATGGAGTCATCCATGGTTCCAGATTTCAAACACTTGAAGCATAAACACATATGGAGCCTACATTGAAAAAGGGGAAAAAATCATGATTTAGGGATTAGGGTGTTGAACTTGAATGGTAACACATAAGAAACCATTTCTACAATACAAAATCAAAAAACATATTAGGGATGATGTAGGCAACAAAATTGAATACAATATGAATGAATTTACATGGAACTTTGGATGGTGTCACTCATTTTCAAAACATTTAAATTTTTTAAGCTCCTTTTCATGGTCATCAAGAAGGGCATATTTTGAATACAAATAATCTGCCATAATTTTTTTAGTAAATGTAAAAGGACAATTTGCATGTGCATCATTCAGCCAATTTTTACAAATCATGACCAAGGCATCCAAGTTGTCAAACCCTAATTGATAACGCCTCAAGTTGGTCAACACACCAACAATGGAAAAAATATGTTTGGTTTCAATCTAACTTCTTGGGATTTTCAAAATTTGTTGTGCCAAGAAACCCACATGTGGGTATTGGCATTCATGTTTTTTCCGCCAAACCAAAAGATCTTTCAAATCATCTTCTATAATAACAACTTGTCAAACTAAAAACAATTCAAATTTCAACAAACTTTCACTAATTTCATTGGATGTCAGAACACCAAATAAGGATTCATCTTCCACATCTATTTATGGAGGAAGTGTCTTTGCAAGAATAGGGTCAAGGCATTTGACCACTTTGACCAACATGGGAATCAAAATCTTCGAATCATATTCATCCACAATAACCTAAACTTTGTCCCTCCTAATTAATTTTTTCACACATTTCAAGGTTTTGAATATGGGGTCCAACACGAGTGCCAACATATTATGAACCATGAATGCATCAAACATATCACGAAAATTGAAACACGATTGTAAAACACAAATAGCCTTGTGAACCATTCGAGCATACAAAATCTCAAGCTTTACATCAAACTCCCCACACATCAAAGGCAAAATAATAGTTGCCCGTGAATTATATTTATTTTGAAGCTTCAAGCGAATGGAAAGTGTTGCATGCAAAACATTAGACAACAACCAATACCCCTTGGTTTAATTCAAAACACATTGTTGAACTACTAGGTTTAGAATGCTAGTGATTGTTCGAGCTATTGCCCATGTCAGACCAAAAGGAACTCGAGCTTGTAGGTGGAGGGATTGCCTATTGTAGCAAATTGTGATGGTGTAAGCATATTCCAACATCTCCTGAAAAATAACAACTTTTGAAGCATACCTAGTTTCAATAAGGGTTTTCAATTTTTATGGAGGTAGACCACCTTCATGACATGTAGCTTCCCATTCTTGCCTCCCTTTGCCCAATTTTTTTGTCCACATGATGGTTTTTTGAAGGGCAGATTAGGCTTCTTTCAAAGATACTTCTTTCATGCCTTGACAAACCACATCTTCCTTACTAGCATACTAGCACACTTTGGACATCACATGTCCAAAACACACCTTTGAATATGGTTTCACTATGAAAAAAAGGGTGTTTTGCAAATGGCTTTGTAATTCAATTTTTTAATTGCATCAGACATTTGCAACTCACCATATTTACATGTTGTGAATGTCATTAGACAAGTTGCAAGAGTTACAAAAGTTGCAATTCACCGCATATACAATGCAATTCATTACAACTTTGTCACAACAACTCCTTTTCAACTACTATGCAACTCCCCTATGACCTCAATCATAATGTCATGCTAATGTCACTTTTTAGCCATCCATCAAAAAACACATGGCACTATGAGGATTTTTCATGATTTTTTTGAAATATTGATATCCATTTTCCATTATGATTATTCATTTTTGATGGTCTTAGATTATGCCACATGGCATAATCAAAAGTAGTCACATGGCATATTAATTGAATTTTGGAAAATAAATATATGTATGTACCTAGGTAGGTTGGTATATAGTCATAGGTAAGTAAGTTGATATAGTTGCAACCTACCTACTTACCTAATTACTTACTTATTATCTAAGTAGGTAGAAAAGTAATACCTACTTATTTAGGTAGGCAAGTAGGCAAGTAGGAAGGTATAATATTAAAAGAATAGGCGAATAAAAAAGTAGTCACATAAGGTTTTTAATTTGTTATGTGTTTTGCTTTTAGGGTTAAGCTTTTATAAGCTCATCCCAACATGGAACATGTATTTTAATGTGAGAATGCAAGAGGAGACACCTCCTTTATATAGTTTGTGAAATGAGATATTGAAGACAAAACATTTGGCTTAAATATTTTAGTGGCACTTTAGTTATAATTGAGTTGTAACTACAAAATAAATTTCCCACATGCTTTTTATTTGATTTAAAAATTTTAATTAATTTTTAATTTATCATTAATCATTTGACGTAATTATTTCAATTAAATATCTTGATAATCGACGATTTTAATTCAAATAAAATTCAATAATTATTCACCTACATTAATAAAGTTTGTTGTCTAAAATTATTTGAATTAATCAAATACATCTATATAATTAGTTATTGAGTTAAAAAAATTAGTTATTTGATTAATGAATTCATGTGAATGGTTTATTATTTAATTGACTTAATTAATTCATGGAAATTAATTATATTACATATTAATTATTAGTTTAAAAATTTAGTAACAAATAATTCATTTTGAAATATCAAATAATAAACATGAATTTGAATAAAAGACATTGAGGTATATAAAGACATATTCATATGTACACCCTTATTGAATGTTTAATAAAATATGTACATAGCTTTTAATTTCAATTCAAAAATAGACTTTCAATTTTCATGAAATTATATGGTTTGATATGTATATATACCAACATAATATTGTGAATTCCAATGTAGTGAAATATTATTAACACAACAATTGAACACGAATCACAAAAAAATAGGATTATAATATTTGTTACATTATTTAATTTTAGTTATTTAGATAATTATGAAAATGAATTATTATAATTAGTTAATTCAATAAAGGAATCAACTTGTATTAATGAAGCATTTAATAGTCTAGTTTAGAAAAGTTTGAAGTGTATAAGCAATGACATCTATATGTACATACTCATAAACATTTTAATACACCATTCCAATCCAATTGAAAACCTACATTTACATTTTCAATGAATTGCACTATCTGTAATTTTTTTAATAATATGAGTTACCACATAGTTGACAACTAATTCTAGATGAATTGAACACTTTAGTTTCAAAATAGTGGTCAAATAGTAATTATGTAGTGAAACCATAGTGGCACATTTAGTTGTAATTTAGTTGTAAAACTAGCCAATTTAATTGACTATTAATTGCAAACAAGTTGCAAGTTTTAGATATTATGGACCTTTAACTAACTATACATGTGGCATGATTGTATGCATCAACACCGTAGGCCAGTTGCAAAGTAGTTGTTCTTTTAGCACTAAAGCTACACCAATTGTAACAAAGTTGAGATTAACCACTTTGTTGTAACTTGTGATCATGGTCAAACTATAGTTGACTATCACCATTTTATTTTTTGCGGACATACGCCCATGTGGAGTCCAAGTTACAATTGATGTGCAACTAAATTACAACTATGAAATATTTTGATGTGACATTTTAATTATTAATTCATCGTATTTCCATACTATAGTTGTACCCAAGTTGCATAGTAGTTTCCATGACAATCTAGTTGCATGCCAATCTAGTCTCCATAGACACGATTTCTCATAATGTCTCTCCAATTGAAGCACCCCACAATAAACAACATATGATAGGGAAAAATTTAAGGTAGCCAAGTTTTTGCCTTTGTTTTTTACACAAGTGATTACCTTGTTTGTCAACTTGAACTTTGTTAAAAGAGGTTTAACTAATTCTGCCAAGGCTGCTCCACTTGTGTCTGGAGCCTCAAATAAACCAATTATAACATGACAAAGGACCCATTCCCAATTTAAGAAGTTCACAACTACAACAAAGGTGTCAAAACCCATTTGTAACATTCACAAGTCAAATGTCACGATAGTTGAATCACATTGTGCCAAAATAGGAAAGACATAATGATCCATAGTCTTAATAAGCACATGAGGGATATGATCTTTCACAAGTTGTTTCCAAGTAGGGAAATGAACTTTACCATTTTGTTTCATGACCAAGTGGCGGAGCCAAGGCACTCCATCATAGATAAACCCTTTTGCCACAAACAACATTAGGTCTTCAATAAAACGTATTTACGCGGGATCAAAACTATTGTAAGGTTGTTGGCTTCCAAAATATTCGATGATGGTAGAAGGTGCAACCCCCTTGCGCTTCTTGCTCTTCTCACATCTAGGGCTAGCAAATTCAACTTTTTATGTGTGATGATTTTTGTATTTATAAACCATTGGCCCATGCTTGTTGTCAATGTGATTTTTCATGGATGTGATTCCGTGTTGCCGATTATAGGTGATGAGACCCTTTTGAGATTTAATGGTCGAATCAAAACTATGGCATTGTTTGATGGGGTGGCAGATCACACACCTCGAGGTCTAGCTTGACCCCACCATGATTTTTTCAAGATTATTATTCACAAAAAAAAACACCCACACATTAGTAATGCAGTGATGTGAAAACCAAGTTATTTTATTTGCTTCCAGTTGTTGGAGTTGCACTTTCCAAATAATTTTTTTGTCAGCATCAATAATCTCCTTTTGAGTTTCAAAATGTTGTGGCATAGACTCGACTTCAATGAACCTTGCTTTTATTTTGAACGTTTCTACATCACATAAAACATCAATATCCATATGTTCATGTGTAGCTTATGCCACTTTGTGGCCGTTTGCAAAATATTCGACTATGTAACAAAAGATGATGCATTAACCATTCGCACTAGCTTCTACTTAGTTCATGAGACCTAAAACTCAACTCAAGACTCAACCATTAACATATAGAAGATCGCCCGCGCACTAAACAAAGATTGTAACAAATATACCAACCACCAAACTAACAAAATGAAAAACACACATATATCAGCATTTGGCTTAAATAAACTATTGACATGAACACAATCCAACATGTTGGTTGAACTCATCAAAAACTTGGTTTATTCTTTGTTCAAAATTTGAAATTGAACATTTGGATTCGACATTCAAGTTTAGTAATCGTAAACTATAACTCATCACGTACTAAGCAACTTCAAGATGGCTTTAAAAAAAAGGTGCCTAATTAATGTTCTATTTTCAAGCTTGAGATATCCACCATGCTGCCAATATTGAAGTGTCGCATTCTTTAAATGTAGTGCATTCACTTGTTGCTTGTTGAAGGAAACCATAAATTTGCATTTGGAATCCTAATTATGCAACTTGTAACCATTATTGATATCTAGGATGTAAGCTTGAGATACCCAAATGTATGAATATTAATAGTAGTTGGTGCAGCATCACGACCAATCGAATGGGGTATATGTTGAGATATTGCAATTGCTACATATTGGGTCAATTAGGTATCAACCATAATACCATTAAAAAAAAAGGGGTATTGACATATTTTTATTGATATCCAAATTGATATTCGGGTTCAATTGATATACTGATCCAACATTGAATATTTCTTATGAAATATGAAATATGAAAGATTAAATAATAATAATAATTTATTATTATTATTTCTAAAATTTTAAATTATTAGTTATTGATTATTGATTTATTATTAATTATTGTTAATTTTCTATTTATTACTGATCATTGGTTATTTAGTATTAATTACTTTTTACTAATTATCTACTATGAATTAATAATTATCAATTATTATATAACAAATTATTATTAACTAACAAATTATCAATAATTATTTACAATTATATATTGACAACTATTAATGATTATAAATTATTATCAAGTATTAGCCAAAAAATAAAATAAAATTGATAACTTGATAATAATAATTAATCAATTAACAAGTTGATGGATAAGTTAATTACTGGGTATTAATTGACATTTATTTGGTGATTAATTAAATATAAATTATAAATGATTGAATATAGACTATTGATTATTATATATTAACTAATTAATGTACTAAATTAAATACCTACATGTGTCTAAAGGTAGCATGTATGTAGCCTATTAAATTTTATAAATAACTATTAGGTGTAATATGCCTAACTTAAGGCCTACTAGCTATGAACTTAGGTTTGATATGTACCTTATGCAAAATAAACTTGTAGGTTAAATAACCAAATTAGTATGGTTGATTTGACTAAATGTCAAATAATAATGGCCAATTTGACTAATTATAAATCATAATGGCCATGAAGTATGGTCAATTTGACTAAATTTTGGTCATTTTGATGGACCTTTGACCTTTTTGGCCAAATGTTTAATTTGTCACATGGTCAAAAATGTTATTTTAGTCAAATGTTTAATTTGTCACATGGTCAAAAATGTTATTTTAGTCAAATGTTTCAGTAAAAAAAATTTCATGTCTTTCATGCCCCACGCCTTTAAACAAAACAACCATCCCCCTTGGTTAATGTGGACATTTCAATCAAATTGGAGCTTTTAAAAAATCATGTTTTTTGATAGCGAATTTTCACTATACATGTTCCTTGTATGATAATAATGCTAGTTCCCCAATCGTGGGATATTTTTGCATTTCTC
>Ga0209208_10003864_pt1 | contig 21419 bp, 21 predicted proteins | sample S1TSphfallax_3_FD_187694 | JGI IMG/M metagenome (GOLD analysis project Ga0209208, IMG submission 187694) | Host-associated microbial communities from peat moss isolated from Minnesota, USA - S1T2_Fd - Sphagnum fallax MG (SPAdes) (version 2) | ecosystem: Host-associated > Plants > Peat moss >...
CCATTAATCTTCTCTTCAAATCGAGTGGGAAAGCAGCAGGGCGTCATTCGCCATGTACACGCCCCCAAAACCAGAGGACGCGGAAATGCAGATTAAAGGATGTGATTCTGCAGAGGTCGGCAACTTTAAAAAAATGGAGCTCAAATGCAAGCCCCTAATTGAAACGACCGGATTGTAGTAGACAGGTGAAATAACACAAAGCAGTGACAAAGATTCCACTAAACAGGAGGGAAGAAAAGAAATAAAAAAATCAGCAGGCAGCAAGCAAGCAAGCAAGCACGGAAGCCTGATGATCCTCAACACCTTAGTAATAAGCACATACTGATAGCGATAGAAGGAGATGATAAGACAAGTGCTGCAGTAGCAGGAGGTCTTGAGACATCATCATGTCTGCGAGTGGAGTCTCCAACGACATGATATCTGAGGAAGTTCCACCTCGCAGCAGCTAGACCAATGTTTCTGAGGGAGAGGACAGGAGTCACACACCAAAATCTTCTTCTTACAATCGCGCGCACAAAAACACAACACGAAAGACGTGACGTCCAATGCGCACCAAACCCTAACCCTAAGACTGGACGACACATACACAAAACCCAAACAATACTTCGGAAAAGGAACAATGAGTGTGTCACAATGTGGCGTTGCCATTTTACATTAAAAAGTATCTTAAGGCAAAAGAAGATGAAAACTCAAATACTTCACCATGCAAAAATAATAGTCTTCAAAAAAATTCCTCTAAAAAGGAACTAAAATCCTTCAAGATATTATTATAACTCTATAATAACTAATCTCAAGTTTCAACACAAGCCAAAATATCATCTTTCAAAAATCCTCATTTAAACATATGCCTATTACCTAGTAGAGGGGCCAAAATCCCTTAAGCTACTATACTCTATAATGAATCTAAACACAATATATGCTTTGCCTTGGTAGGCAAGGCCAACAAATGAGAAAAGAAAAGAAAATGAAACAAAAGTGCACACAAGTAATGTGTTAGAAGCCCATCTGAAAGTACTGTAGCCATTTCAGATTGACTCTTAAGGCATTCAAGATAACTAAGAAAACAAATTCAAACCACCAAATCCAACAATCCCATTGGCCTGAAAAAATGAAAAAATAGTAAAAAAATCTGCAAGGCTACACACAATCTTATTGTGCTAAACATTGAAAACAAAAAAAACCAAAAATAAGATGAAAAAAGAATAGTACAAAAAATTAGAATGAAAAAAATAATGATCCTTTTGTACAAATTTTTCATTGGTCCTTTAAAATTCTCACAAATTGCAACTTGGGGTGGCTAGCTATAACATTCTCAAAAGTTCATATTTTAAAACTAAAACGACGAAAAATTTAGAAAATCACAGTTAAATGTGAATTATGTGATGATCAAACAAAAAAATTCAAATGAATAAAACCCATTTAATAAATTTTGACATAAATGCTAAAACAAAAAACATTAATCCAACAAAAAATGATTGAAATAATGAATTTTGAAAATAAGGTTCAAATTTGATCATTCAAAAGTTTATAACTATTTGTTGATTTAATTTTTTGTATATTTTTTTTCTTTTAACATGTATTACATAGTAAGTTTCTATAGAAGATTTTGAGATGAAATGATATTGAAAAGTGCAATTGAATTTTCATGTAAATTCAAAATCACAATGCACAATTTCATTTTAAAAGTTTAACACTATATGTTTGGTGTATATTTATTTAATTTCATCATCATGTACATATTTTTACTCAAGTTGACAATCTTTAATCTATAAAAAAAATTATCACATTGATGATTTTACCATATGTTTGTGTCATTTTAGTGAAAGACACATTAAAAAAAAAAGTCCAATGTGACACAAAAATGAGTCACCCTATCTTGCAACTACCCTATCACTATTAGAAACTTCAATAAACATAAAATTAAATATATAATATTTACATAATTCCAAAAAAAACTAACCTACGAAATGTGATTGAAATTACAATACCATGTGAATCATAAAATATGCATTAAAATTTTGAACTAACTTGCATTTGGGTGAAAAAATAATGGTTGGTTTTTTTTTTGCCAAACTTGTAATGTTTTCATTTGAATCATAAAATATGCATTCATTGTTTTAGTCTCTTGCATTTGAAATGGCATCTTTTTATATGGAGGCGTTGCATTTTGGGATTGGGGCTTCAACTACCCCGACTTTGAGCAATATCATAATATCTTTACCATTTCAACAAGGCATAAGTGCTAGCTAGGTACAACATCGGATGAAGTGGGTGGGTGACTAGCTAGCTAGGGTGGGTGAGTGGATAGGAGAGGTTGGTTGTTAGTTGCTAGGTAGGGACAAGATGGAGGGTAATATGTAAGCTGAGATCAGAGTTGAGAAAAAAAAAACTAGCTAAAAGGCAAGCACCAAAAGGTTTGAGTAAGATAACGTAGTGATTAACATAGGTTCAGGAACTAGATGAATCCATCCCATCCAATGGACAGAACAACCTTTGTCAAGTACAAGTGTATGCATTAAACTACATATAGTAGATTTTACCAACCTAGATCTTTTGTTCCATTTTGACATAGGAGTTGTGCTAAAGATGCATATAACCCAACCTTCAAATGGAGGCAAATAATCCCCCTTGCTATGAGGAAGAGGGTAATAAAATATAACAACAGCTCCATTGAGTGTTACCTTGTTTTGAAAACATTATTTTTACATAAGTTCCCAAACATCAACAAGACTCTTAAGACATGTAGATTTGGTGCTTTTGAAAAGTGTCTTTTAAAAATTAAAAAAAAATGAAATTTTACATACCCCAAAAGTCCATAAGACCTTAGGCATAACAAAATAAACTTTAGTCCAAACAAAAAGTTAGGACACTATTTCTTGATTTTGTTCTTGATAGGCTTTTTCCTCAATTTTAACAATCCCAATCTTCCTATGTTTCCCCCTTTCATTGACATAGATGAAATCACTACAAGGTAGGTAACAATTTTGGCACATCTCTTTTTTCCTTGAATGATGAATTGCAAGCATTGTGATGACAAAATGAAAAATATGGCAGGACCTTTTTCTATGATGTAGAATAGTAAAAGAGACATATTATCAATAGTTTAAAGTTGTAATCCAGGGACCTTTATTGTCACCTATGATGGACTTCGGAATTTCAAGTTGTAAAATGAGTTGCATAAACTAAAGAAAGAAATTGCGATATCCCATTCATCCAAAAACAAAAAACTGTCTGAACTGAAATACAGAGTGACCACTTCTGCGGCAACCCTAAAATCTAGTTTGGCTTGAAACCACACAAACCACAAAGACACTCCACTGATGACTTCAAAACAGAAATAACATTGTATTTTTATGTCTCTCTCTAAGTTCAAACCTATCGAAAATCACCCTTAAATACATGATATTATATAGGGCTATAAGACCTAGGAGATTATGATCCAAGATAATTTGCCGGTGGTTCGTGTAAACAAGTTGAAGCATAAGACTACGCGTGCAATGAAGAACAAAAGGTTACCTCTTTGGATGTTGTTAGTGGAAGTTGAAACCTGGAAAAATGGGCTGGAGTCACAGATACTGCTTGTGTATCCGACCACGATTTTCATCCCACCAAATTTTTGCTTGCTTTTCAGTGAACTTCTTCCGGCTGCCATACACCAAAAGGCACTCACATTATGTCATTTTGACATTGACATTCAGACAATGTCCAGAGACTTTGAACCTCAAGAGCAACAACATATGTTCGTGAGCTCCTCTGGGTCATATTTTAGCCTTCATCCTGGATTCAGGGTTGGTTGATAAAATTTGACTAACTCATAATAGTAAATCTCAAAATACTTGCCCTTTTGAATTTCTTCAAATCCTCTCCCCATCTTGAAAGCAAGAATGCAGTTGAAACAGAAGGTTTACCTGAACCTCACACGCTTCAAACCTCTCCCACCTTCTGGCAAATTCATAATCGTAAGGTACACACCAGGAACATCTTCCTCCACCCATGAGTTCACATCGACATCATCATATATATGCTCACTGCCAACCTCACTTTCATGGCCTTCTGTTTCATTGGGTCTCTCATCAATTACCGACTCTGCTTTCACACTAGTTGCATCTCTCATTGATGACACTGCTGGGCTGCTGAAGCCTGCTGTGAAACTTTTCATTGAAGCTCCTTGAGACAATCCTCGTGAGGCTCCTGCACTGTAAGCAGGAGTTGCATAACCTGACACTCCTGACACCTGTCCAGACAGGTGCATCATTTATTTGACTTTACTTTATGAACTGTAAGAAAACCTGACAAGACCCCTATCCTTGCAGATAAACACAGACAATGCAGGAACTTGAAGAATTGATACCTCTTCTTCTGAACTTGAAGTGGGCTCATTGGTTGCTCTTTCAAAAGGAGGAACATGGTATATTGCACAAATCCGATTGCTATTCTCCATCCACCAGGATTCAGCTTCCCTCTTACTGAAGATATCACGACTGCAGAAAAGGAGTTTCTCACCACAATTCACTTAATCACTGTTGGGGCTTCTGGCTAGTAAACTCCAGAATGCAGCACCATATATGCAAACAGATTGATACAATAAATTGGCCATGTTGTCACAGTTCACTTGAAACACCAAGAGAGGATGCATGCAGAGCAAATATTTGCTGTGGGATGCAGATATTTTGTCGGCCAGTGTCAGCCCATTCCTTCTATCCTTCTTGGAAGCATCCTGGCACAGTTGTTAAGCACTAGGAGTACCTCAGTGTCCAAAAAGTTCAAGCAATGAACAAGAGCAGGTTAGTACCTGAAGCGGATGCGCTTGAGAGTGTTGCAACCATTGGACAAGGAAATGAATGTGATGAACACTCCAAGTTCTACTTGAGAGAACCACTCAGTCCCTGGAAGACACTGCCCTGTGGGTGCTGCACCATTTGATGCTCTAGTTTCTTCAGCCATTCTCACTGAAGCCCCATACACCACCTGATTGCTGTGCTTCCCTTGGTCCCAGTAATGCGCAGAACTTTTTCTCTGCAAAGAAAAAATAAAACAAAACTTACAATAAAACAAAAGTTTCCATTTTTCAACAAGAAGTTGAATAGCTTGATTGTTGTGCAAACTATCTTTTCTGACAAATTAATGAGAGTTGAGGGAAGATGCATTGGATTACACATGTCTGGCATTGCATGACACCATTTGTTGTCTTCAGAAGTTCATGGATACAATTGTCAATGAATATTATACAGTGACTGAAGACTTCATTGATAAATGGCAGAAGATGTTGCTGACATAGTAGAGCAGAGATCATTGCCTTGCAGTACAAAGTTAGCAATGATATTCTGGTATGTAGATGCAATGAGAGTCCCAATTTTTCAAATCACTTACATTGAGCTTTTGATCTGCCAGTGAGCCCTGCATTGCACCCCAGGAAGGAACTGTGGTGTAAGCTCTCTGAGGAGTGGTGGTATAGCGATACTGATGTGATGGCAAAGAGAATTGGCCACTCTGCATTTCTGTGGTAGTGTCTGAATATGGCACAGGATGCACTGCATGCTCTGCATCATGGTCGTACATAGATGCTGTGCAGGGCTTGCATGAATGCTTGTATGCTCCTGCAGTAACCTTGGCTAGCAAGTCCTTAAACTGCCCAAAACAAAACGTCCACGGATTCCAAAGCAGAGTTGAGTTTCTCTTGTTAGCTCAACTCCAGAAATTCCACAGACCCCATTATTGCCCCAACAGGTCTACTCTGTGAAACATCACTGCAGCAGCTCCGAGCTTTTCTTAACCAGAATTGATGGCGGGTCACGGACTGCTAGAATTCAGAAACTTGATCTAACAAGAGCAAAAAGCCAGAGGCTTCAAAGATCAAACCTGGCATGTGAATGACTTCAGCCTTCGCAAGTCGGGTCTGGTGGTGTTCAAGCTTGTCTTGTCACTATAGGTGGATTCGATGGCCTCCTCGTCCGTATTTTTGGGAGTCATGCATGCTAGCATTCGGGTTGACATCTTGCGTCGCTACTACGACACCCCTGCTATGCAGCAATTGCCTGTCTGCTGTCTTGTCCACTCTTCACATTGAAGGAAGGCACAATATCTTGTGACTCTGGACACTAAGAGGCTTCAAGGCCTTTCTTGAAGCGTTGAATCATCCGTGAGTCCGCTTCAGTGTCTTCAAGCTTGGGGCAATTGCGGATTCTATCGACAAAATCTTTCGTTACCCCTTAGTATCCTCCTTGAGATTGAACATTGCAGGACACTCTGTATTTGTAGACTGCAACATGAAATCAAAAATGCGCCCGGATCACCGCAGGGATCACGCACCTCCTTCACCAATTTTCCCTTTCAGAGGACGACTTCAACTTCCACAAAACTAGGATCTACTTCCCCCGTGCTCTGCGATCTACTCCTTTCTGTTCTTCGATATACATCGCTGTGTTTTGTCATGGCGAGGACACAGAAGGCGAATCTCTCCGCAATACTGAAACGCAATGTGTGGCATGATGCGTCACCTTCTCTCCTAATTCTCAGTGCTGATAACGAAATAACCGATCAGATTTGCTCATTTTGCGAGCTCTCCAAGCCTAGATCAGATCTGCAGCGTGCTAATCTATTTCGGTCCTCTACTGACAAGAATTTCTTTCTTCCTTCCTTTGTTGACATAATAAGAACGTTGAGCAACAAACGGCCTGCGATCCATGATGAACCTTGCAAAAGAAGCACACACCGCAGAGGAGAGGAGGTAAACTCTCCGTCTTACACAATCTTGAACAATGCATACGCCTTCATCGTCAGATGCCACCACGAATGCTGCCATTCCATATTTCTTCTTAGCTTCAATTGTGCAATCGCCATGCACACATGCCGAAATTCTGGAGGCGGAAATATATGTTGTGTGCAAACTTAGGAGGTAGGAGACAGGCGCGTTCAGTGGCACCTAAAAATAAAAAAATGGGACAGGCTCGGTGGGGGAAGAGCCAGATACCGCACCGCGCCAGGCTTAGAGCGCTTTTCATCTCTACATATCTCTCATACGAGTCTTGGTTGCGAAGTTGCTGCTGCTGCACTCTGGGCCCGCCCTCACCAGGTAGGTGGTGTCTAAGGGCCTCCAGTTGTGTCCACTGTTTCTCCCTTTGTGCTCTCTCTCTCTCTCGGTCCCTTCTGCTGCTACTGCTGCAGGGCAGCGAGCTCCAGGGAGCTAACTTCTTTTCAAGTTTTTCGTGTTCTTTGAACGCATTCGCTGAAAAGGGTCTGAGTTTTTGCTTTCTAGCACGGTGTGTTTTGAGGCTCTCCGATCTGGTGCCGAATACGGTAATGTGCTTCAAGCGATTTCTTTGCAAGCAAAATCCTCGCGTGTTGTCATCTGACCTTATTTCGTCCGTGACAAGACGAGCCGGTCGGGTGAAGCGAAGCTGCTATTTTCAAAGACTAACGCAGTGTTCATCCGCCCGCCCGAGGATCCGAGGAGTTCGAAATTCTGTTACACGCTACTTCTTCGATCCTTTCAGGCACCCACGAATTCAAAGAGTTTCAATCCCGGTACCTTACGCTCCTCCATGATGCTCACTGCAGTGCGCGAAAATCTCCTTGCAAGCGCACGCTGCTTCGAATCACGGATCTCCACCGAATTTGAAATTTTTGCATTCTTGTTGCCTTCCGCTCTTTGGTACCCTGCCTGAGATTATATCGCAATGGTAAGACCTGCACGATTGCTGAGGATATTGCGATTTCGTGTGTTACTTCGTCGTACGCTATGCTGTTTTCCTTCCTGATTATTATCGTTCAAGTGCAATTCACGTTAAAAATGAATGGTTTGGTGATTTGATTTTATTCCTTCTAGGTTCGGAAAGCAGTAATGCAGGCGCTAAGCACCAGGCATGCTCACAAACAGATCATTCTAAGCAGCTGTGGCAGGAGTCTGAAGCACCAATAACTATCCCTTAGATTCTTGCCTTGAATCTTTGTGTTCACCGAGTGCATGAAATGGATCTCGTGTACCGCTCAGAGGCAAACGCATAAGAAGCAAAGGGCATGAATATCCAATGCAACATCCGATAGTAGGAGCGAAGTGCATGAGATCCAATGCAGAGTGGATCAGGTGTTCTGCTCAGCAACATAAAACTTTAGGACCTACAGCAGCAAGAGAATCAAAAATTGACAGAGGCAACATACAACAAAAAGAGCTGAAGCAGCAAGAGGATAATAAATTGACAGCATCAATCTTGTAAACAGTAATCAGTCTTTTGTTTGCTTTGGAATTGTGTTGATAGTTGAAGGTTACCAGCAACACAATTCCAAAGCAAAAGTTTCACATTTGAGCCTGCAATCAACATCCCAAAAGAATGTCCATTTCAAACTGCAACTCAGACTCCAACACACTTCAGTGCATCTTGACTTGCTTGCAAGGATTCCATCCATTTCACACATGATAGAAACATGATGGCTTTACAAAGCTGCAAAAAAGCACAATGCACTGAATCTCAAAAGATGGCCCCAAAGAGCTGCCAGAAATGAAATCAGTGAACCTCACCCTAAACCCTAAGACCTCAACACGTTTTGTCACACAACCATAGATATACTCACAAAGTTTCTTCTTGTTGCATGATCTGTAAGTAAATTTGCACCTACTCAAAACACTGCAACAGGCAGATTTGCTGTGTTTCAAACCATGACAAACCTTTGCAAAAAGAGATAGAAGCTGGACTTCAACCAAAGTTTCAAGCTAAGAATTTCATTTGCTCCAGATTCTCTACAATTTCAAAGAGCTTGACACCATCATGTGCAGATCCCATAAGACAAGCAGAAAACAGTAGCCTGATGAGCATTAGAAAGTCTGAAATCAAGGAGATGGCAGCACTAGTGCAGAGCAAAACCACATGCACAATTGCACTTCGCTTTTGGTAAATTCATCAGAAAGGTTTATATATACTAGACAGAGGTGCAGGTGACTAATATATTTCAGATTCACACAAGCATGTGGCTCAAATGCTGCAATCTGTTCAGCAAATGTGCAAGGAGTTAAGGCAAAGATACATTACATTCAACATGCACATGGTCTGGATCTTCAAGGAAGGATTTTAGTGAAGGATTCAGCTGTGGAGCATGCATAAATCTTTGTGATCTTGAATGGAGCAAAAATTCAACAAAACAAGGTGATAAGCTATGAGAAACAAATGAAGAAACAAGAAAGGGAGTGCAATCATTGTGTGCCAATGATTATTTCAGCATGCTTGCGCTTACAGAGACAACTTCAGACCTGACAGCTGAAACAGCATGATGCTCATATAATCCACATAGCCTCAATTGTTTCTCTTCGAACTTTTTCATTTGTAGCTCTGTTCACTTCAAAGATTTGGAGCAATAATGGGGGTGCTGTCAACTTGACCTTCCTAAAACAGAACCTATTGGTCATTGTGTTGTATAACAAACCTGTGCTTTTCTTAACTACATGAAACAAGCAAAGGATCAAAGGAAAGGATGATGGTGGATGATGGCAAAGCTGCTCAAAGAAAGTCTAAAGATTGTACCACTGGCAGGCACAAAGAGTGAAAACCTCTATAGATAGAAGTAAGAGAGAATGTACAAACCTCTTCAATGGGAAGGGACACCCTTATCAAAACCAAACTTAGTGGGTGACACTGAATGGAGTGCTGCTGCTGCTACCACTTTGTGGATCTGAGAGCAAAAAATAAAAGGAAACATTTGAGTGAGATGTAGCTAAAAAACAAAGAGACACCCACAAGCTCAAAGAGTACAAGACTAAAACAAAGGAATTGATAGGACTGCCTCAGTGAAAAAAAGCCATATGGTGGTGTTGCGTTATTCTCACACCTGAAAACAAATTTCAGATGTACACATTTCGCACATCATTCTGTCCAAATGGGACACCACAGCCAGGGCACTTGCGATGCCTCAACTCCAGATTTCGTTGAATACAAGGCCCACAAAACAAATGGTAACACTTTGTGATGACAACCTGCATGTATGACAGAGGTACAGAATGGGGGATTTTAGTACTCATACCAGGAGTAGTGCAAGCAAAACTGAATGTAAAATGATCCCTGGCAAGATGCAATGAGAGAAGACAGGTTGCATACTGCTTTTGTAGTCTAATGTAGAAGAAAAGAGCAAGAAAATTCTATGGGTGCTACACCTAAAGACTCCTTCAGATAAACCAGAGCCCTCCAAGCCACCAGATCACCAAAACCTTGACCGTTGGAGAAGAGACTTGGGCACTCTGGTTGTGAAGTGAGACAACGTCAGCATCATTTCATCATCATCAAAAGACGGACAAAAAGAGGCAGCCTATATCCATTGCTAGCTGCTGAGGGGGCTCAAATTCTGGAACACTCAAAACAGAGGGGACTATATAGAATTTTGCAGGGAGTTCTCACGGCAGCAGAGTCCTTCTATGTGGCCACATTACTACTACTTTAAACTTTTTGTATTAGCTGAAAGGTACAGGAAAACTACCTCCTTAGGTCGGTCATGACACACACTACACTTTAATATGGCTTTGTACTGGTTGATCTCCTCCTGCAGCCGCTCTCCAAGTGGTCCTCCATCATTGTAGGAGTTCATGTGAGCCACCTTGGCATTGAGTGCATCAATCTTTTCTTGAATCCTTCTCTTTTCAAACCTGTGGCAACAAGAAGAGAAACTATTGATACTTTTGATGGCTATTTTTATTAACAAGAACTACATGTGCAGAAATGGATTTGGGAGAAAAATGATCAGGTACAAAGTCAGGTGCTGGTAGATCATTTCACATGTTGGCGATGCGAAGTATTGGTTTCTTATTGCACTCCTTTTGCACCAAGAAAAGATACTGCTCTTGCTGAACAGGCAAGCTATAATATGCATCCATAGCTGGAAGCTAGAGTCTCACCTTTCCTTCTGTAGCTCGGCCTGTACATCAGATAGTTTTTGGCCACGAACCTCCAGCCCCTTATTCGTTGCTTCAAGAGCTGACTTTGTGGCAGCCAGTTCCTTCTCCATCTCCACACTCCTGCGCTTGGCACTCTCCAGTGAGGATGCATACTGCTGGCTTTCGTCTGTGGCTCTACCAAGTTGATCAACAAAAGTCTTCACCTGCACCACTCCTCATTCCATGGCTTGGTTCAGTGCCAAAACTTGACATCCTCAAGCAGCTTGAATCCTTACCACATAAAACAACTCAATTCACTTGGATCATCCTATTTTATAGGATGAGGATTCCATTTCAGTCCACCAATGCATGATTTATGTCAGAAGTGGTTCAATCTACCTACAGAAACTGATTTATAATAACACATCTAATGGACTAATTCGAACTCCAGCACATTATAACAGAGTTCTTCCTGAGCTGCACATTGCATAAAACAAAAGGACATGGAAATTGGTTCAAAGTCCAGAAAGCACACTTGTTCTTCCAAACGAGTCACCCGCTGCTTGTATACATCCACTGCCGCATGGGCATGTTGCATGCGGCTGGCCAAAACTTGCTTTTCTGCCTGAAGTGATGTTTGCAGCTGCTTTGCCTTCAAACTCTCTGACATCAGCTGAAACGCACAAGCTAAAAGACATTTAACAGGACAGACAAAGAAAAGACCAAAAATGATACCATGAATTAATGACAAATTCACAGATTGGTTCTGCAGCTCTACCTACATTACCCATCAATGCCATATCAAGCAGGTGCCAATAACCCATCTCATAAACCGATGCTGAGTAGTACATCACACATTTAGATGTCCAGACATAGGCAGGCAGGCCAACAACATATAAACATGATGTGCAAAAGTGCAAGCAAGATCCAGAGACCTGAGAATTGTAATCATCCCGCTCTGTGATTTGTTGAAGTAGTCTTTGATTTTGAGTCTGCATATCTTCATAAGCTTGTCCAATAGTCTGACAAGCAAAGTGATTTCTGTCAGAAAAAAGCTTGGAAGCATAAACTGCATGCCAGGAGGCAAAGACAGTGCCCACACTTGTCAACTGATCTATCTTGTGAAACCAATAGCCCCAATGAAGATAATGCAGGAGGCTCCCCAAAGAAAAAAATCAGACCTCTATCTCTGAAATATACGCATCCCCTTCTTCACTTTTGATCTTCAGTTCCTCGGTCAGTTCTGTAATAGCCCTGCAGAACAATGCATTGTTGGCAAATGTTAATGTAAATGGGCTCAGATTTGCATCTGCTCAATTACATGGCAAAAGGTTCACATTTAAAGCCCTTATCTATTTAATGCTCCTGATATTGCCTTCTCTCTCAGCCATATCAGTATAATGGACCTTCAACAATTATGAAGAATATGAACTGCTTCAACTTGAAAGATTTCAAACCTGTCTGAAGCATCTAAGCTCTGCTGCAGCTCAGTAATCTCAGCCTCAGCTGCAGTGAGCCTCTGCTGGCATGCTGCCTCTGCTTCATTGGCAGCTTTCACACGGAGCTCTAAGCTGTGCTCATCCAGTGCTGCTTTCAATCGTTCCACCTGTGCCCATGCTCTACGCTCAGCCAGCTGCAACTCAATCACCTCCCTGCAAATGTCACATGAAGAGTTCTTACCAGACCAGAAGTCAAGAAGACATCCAAATTTTCATTCACCTCTATATTCCCTATGGAAGCTCACTCTCTGGCATATGCACTTCGGGTTCCTTTAATGAATGACATCATAACTACATGAGCAACTGTTAAAATTGCAGATTAAAATTCATTCTCTTTCTGTAAGTTACCCTCAACAATTGGACTTGTCATTGCAAACTTTACTGACAATACGATTTCAATTGGAACATTGAATTGGGATGTCATAGAAGGCATGCAGTGAGGTTGCACCTTGGATCACTAGATTCTCTGTTCAACATACTCAGAAAGAGACTCAATTCTTGCTCATTGTTCTGCACAGCTTGTACCTGCAAGAGTTTCATCATGAGTAAATTCCCACAGAAACTAACAGAAAATGATAGAGGCACCATCAGTAGAGGAGAAACTGCATCTTATGTTATAACAGAAGATCAAAAGTCTATCCATAATATTTAAAAAGCCACATCGTTCTGCCACAAAGACATGTCAAGTTTCATCATAAGCAATGCAGTCTTGGTACAAAACACACCTCAGCTTTGAGCAAATTCAGTTCTGCAGTTTGATCAGCACATCGGGCTGCAAGATGTCCACATTCACCTGTCTGCAAAGTTGCAACACACTCATTTGTTTGTACCAACAAATGATACACATCATAAAAATGACACCAGACAAATCTTATTCTGTATCCACCTGACACACAACACATTGATGCCTAGCAAGTTCATTCCCACAGTGAAGATGAGAGCTGAACTTGAATACCTGTAAATCTGTCTAGGACAATGCAATCTATATTATTTTACTGTCTTGTAGGTCAGCTGTTGATGTTTGCAATATGCATTTAGATACAGGTTGATGACCCCTTACCTGTCTCTTGAGCAACACATCCATAGACTGCATCTCAGCTCGAAGGGAATGGACAACACTAGCTGCATTTTTGTAACTGTTGAGCTGTGCTTGCATCATTCGCATCTCTTTATGAATTGTGGTAACCATCATCTTCAGCTCAGCAACTGACTCTTTCCTTCCTACAACAAGAGGGAAAATTGAGTGTTCAAAAAGTTGCGCAATGAATAGAGTGAACTGTTTGCAAAGCTAGCAACATTATGAAAGAAAAACTCAGAATGACATAAAACACCTCATACTTTGGTTAAAACCTTGCAAAGTCAGTCCCCATTCCCCAAGAGGCATAAATGAACACACCTAAAACTTGACTGGCCTCTTCTAATCTCAGGTGCATTGTGTCCTTATCAGCCCTGCAATTCTGCAACTTGGTCTCTAATTCTGCAGCCCGTGCATCTGACATCATGCCCAGCTTTCGAGCAGCTTCTCCAGCTTCAGCCTTAAGGATCACCTCCTTCTCATGACATAATGCAGTGTCGCGCTCACCCTAAGTATATGCCAGTTTAGGTTCAGCAAAATCTCCATTTATGGAGCCTCACAAAGATTGTTTCCCAACTACAACTTCCAGGGGAGAGCGTGGTGAATCGACAAAGTTCTTTTTGAATGCAGAAGGACATCATGCCAATATTAGCCAATTCCTGGCATAAATAAGCATCAATCCAGCCTTCTACATTGTACTCAGAACAATGAACCATGAGAACTTCCATAGGAACATGAACTCAATACATTGGCTTATCAATCAACATATCTATGAAAGTAACCATTCTGCCAATTTGAGCAAAATGAAAAATAAACATGACAAGAATCAGTGTGGTCACAATACTCACAAAGTATCAGACCATCACCTTCATTATGAATGCCAGTGACTAGCTGCCACAACTCCCCACTGACTCCATCAGCCCCTAATGCTGGGTGTAAACAAATCTACAGTAATCTGCTCAAATTTTGAGCAAACAACTATACAAGAATCTGCATCCCGTAGTGTTTCTGGAGCAATAAGAATACTATGTCATCATACCATCCGCTAGCACTAGAAGACATATCTTCAAAAGCAGTTAATAGTACACTCATTCAAGCAGCAACAAGCTTGTGAAGGCAAGCTTCAGTTTTTGAAAGTTTCCCCTTTCCCAGCAAGCATTTCACCTAAAGCTCATTCATAAACACATGAAACATATGCTGAGCAAATGTCTAACAGGTAACAATACTCCAACTATTACCAGACCCTAGTGGAAGCTTAAAATGACTTCTCAACCATAGAGTGTAATGAGGTTGTAAGAATGCAAACCTGTAGCTGGTCCACTGAGCGTTGACAACGCTCAATTTCACTCCTCAGATACTGCACTTGATCAGTTAGCAACTGATATGGGTGGGACAGCAAAATATGTCGTTCACTCTCCAAATTGTCCTATGGCAGTACAACATGCAATATAAGTAGTTTGAAGTGAAATGTGGAAAGTTAGAGCAAAATTCCTCCAGATGCAGCAGATCTCAGGTCTTAAAATCCTGTTCCCTATATTATTGTGAATCAAATACATTTAAGAGGAAGTCCTCTGCACACCTAACATCTGAATGTAAGAGGATTGTCATATGTACTGAGACATCTAAAACTACAAGGGCTTATTACATCCTACTAGTTTCCTGGCAGGGTTACTTGTCCATGTAACTCTGAAGGGAGCACAATAATGATAAAAAAGGGGAATTTCTAAATTTGTATAAAAGTGAAATAGGCTGGCTAAAAACTACCTGCATATGTTGAATCTTTTCAGAGAGATGAAGCTGCTTCTGAAGAGCCTCCTGCAGGTCCTGAAGTCTTTGGTCTGCAAGAGCCTACACACAACCACACAAGCAATCAGCTCCCTAGACCTTCATCAACTCCTAACGCTTGCTTCCTGACCCCATACCTTTCGTGTAAATCTTTGACTCACAAATAAGATCCCAGTTCATGGATAACCTATCTGAGACATGAGAATATTTTGCAGTTAAAGCATGTTGGTTTACCTTCATCTCCACCAAACCAGCCTCTAGCTCACAAGTTCCCTCTGAGGCCTTCTCAGAACCCAATCCTTGATTCCCACAGCCAGCCTTCAATCCTGGGATGGCAGCAGGGATGAGAGGTCCACCTGCTGCTTCCTTTTGGCTGCGAAGTGTTGCCAGTTTATGTCTACTCTTCTGCAGCTCTTCAGATACCTCATCCAACTCACCTACAAAACAAAAGCATACACCAAATGAAGGGATGAGTATCTCAGAAACAAAATCCAAAGCTGATCCTCAGTCAACAGAAGAAGCATCAGAACAGCACAATTCTGATGCTTTTTGTCACCTGACTTTTTCACAATCAACCCTAAAAATTGCATGGGTGCACAAGTGCACAAATGTCCTTTTCTAGGTCACAACTGTTCCTTTAATTGTCATATTTCTTCCACACTGATGGTTGGATGAGAGCATGCTAGATTGTACCCCTTAGCCTCATAATCTCAGATTGGTCTTTGGCATGACAGTCTTGAAGGGACCCAGCCTCTGCTAGAATCTCCCTGTGCTTGAGGTGAAGAGCGTCCATGGCAGCTCGCAGCTTTCCAACTTCCAGATGAAATTCTTCATCTGTCCTCTTAAGTAAGAGACCTGCCTCTGTAGTTAGAACAAAGTACCATTGTACTCATCAGAATTGACAAACCGTTGTGTGGTCTGCACTCTCTTCTTTACAAATATGTAGATAGAGAATCTTCATGTCAAATGTTGGGACATATGATGAGCTCAATCTAAACCCTTGATGAAGAATTGAGCTAAATGCAAGAACATGCACAGTTAAGGGTTCATTAACTTCTCACAGAAGGAAATGACTTTGTGTAAATTCATTTTGCAAGACAATTAACCTCTCCACACAGATACTGTGATGGGAATACACCAACCCAGAAATTCTAGTCATACTAATAAGAACTCCTTGATGTATATGTATGAGATTGCTGAAAAAACTCCACAACAATTTGAAGATCACCCTTCTGTCAGGTCAAGCAAATCCAATATAACAGAACAAGCATGATTGCAGTCATAACCTTATGAGTTGTCACTCACAAAGTGTCAGACCATCACCTTCATCATGTATAGCAGTGATGAGCTGCCCTGCCATTAGACTCAATTCTTCATCAGCTCCCAATAGTGGGTGTAGATAAGTATAAATTATCTGCCAAAATCTTTGGGTAAGAAATTATAGAAATATTTGTGTCCTTAGTCTCTGTTGCATTTCCAGCAGCAATGTGGAAGACACAGTCATAATGCTGGCTAGCACTGCTTGATATACAGAAAACATTCAACCACAAGGTGTTTTGACCTTGAGAAGTGTATGGTGGAACTAACCATCTGTAGACAAGATATTCTGAAGAGAAAAGAGAAGCTCCTCATTCTTAACTCGATGAAAATCAATGGCTTTTACAACCAAGTTCATGGTCTTGCCAACAGATGCCTTCCAGGCAGCTAGCCCTGTCTCAACTGAGCCATTACTTTCTTTGGTTGTGCTGCTTTCTGTAGCTCCTCTTTCAAGCAGCCGATTCAAGAAAATTTCTTGAGGAGGCACCAAAGTGCTGCCCCTTTCTACATCAAAAATTGGAGGGAAGATCAAACCACAAACACAATCCAGTCAGCTTGGACCTTTGATTCCCTGTAACTATGAGATTATTGACTTCTGACTTCTGAATGCACTTAAATATGGCACAGAGAGCATTCACCTGCAGAGAAACAGATTCAGACCTCCTGTGTAAAACCCTGAAACAAAATGAATACAATCATAACAAGACCCTTGGCACATTTCTGTTCATGTGTAGATAGGTGGGCTACAAACTCTCAGAGACCCCTACAAATCTAAGCTGCCACGTCAATCCATCATCTTTAATACATAGAGAGGCAGTTCTTTCTCCTTCACTTTCCATATTCTTGCAGAATTTATGAGCATAGAGTATACATACTAGCAAATCCTACCAGATGTAATGATGGTATTGAGAGCATAGACACCAAGCAACAGTGCTTCTGGAGTGTGTCTGGGGGTGTGATAGACAGCTGCAAACCTTACAAGAGAGGAAAAATTATAGCCTTTGGGGGTTCATAAGGCACAATGAATCAGGACCCAAACAAGTCAGTGAAACAAAGGGATAAACAGGAATGAAGAATTGCAATCAGCCAATCTGCCAGCCACTCTCCTGAGAGAAATGATGGCTACTGAAGGGTGTTGAGACACATAGTGCAGAATATTACCCTTGATGGAAGAAGCAGATTCAGATACTGTGATGCCATTGGTAGCTACACTTGCTTTCAATGCAAGTGACTCCAAATCATTCAAAACCTGTTTAAAACACCTATCTAGTTAGCACCATGAACAAACAACTTGGAAATATCAGCTCCCTTCTCTTCTCACAAGATCCACCAAAAGCAACTCTGCAATTAATAACAACCCATCCCCAATTCCAAGGAAAGATTCACAGGCTCATGAATGAACAAGTCATATGAAAAAGTTTGATCTTACCACACAGACTACTGAAATCCTACAATCCACCAGTGACAAATTCAAGGACTGCAATTCAACTGTGAAGTTTTGACAGAGACTGGATCTAAAATGTCATCATGGTACAGCAACAATGTGATGATCTTACCAATCAAGACAAATCAAGCAATTATCTTCGATGTTTGAATCAGGTGGCATGAGTTTTCCACTGAAATAAATATAATGGAGGATAAGTTGACAGTGTATATAGTATGTCCACTGTGTAGTAGGGACTGTGGTTTTTGGTCAATGCCAGTTTTGTGCTGAAAGTTACATGGCTAGATGTTCAATCAACAGTATCAACCTTGATCCAACTGCACTTTGTTGCGTACATAAGACTCATCCAAATCCTAAACAGCCTTCAGAGTGAATTTATGCCTCATACTACATGCAGCATAATGACTGGTTTCATACATGCAGGACTCTGACAGTCTTTCCAGATGAATTTGCACAATTCTCTTTTAGCTCTGCATACAAAGGAAGCAGTCCTTGCTCACATTTGACAGTCTGCTCTTTTTGTTTGCCATGTGATGCGAAGGAAAGAAAACATCTGGTTGCAGTACTGTTATAATGAACCACCCTAAGTGACACAAGAACAGCAAGTAGATGGACCAACCTGGTTCCACACCCCATTGACCATCATAAGAGTCTCATCATGCAACGCCTGCTTGCTCTTTAGCTGGTTGCATCTGTTCTCTAGGGCACTGATTTCAGTGAGTTGAAAATCAAGCTGCTGTGCAAGCTTCTGATTCTGATACTGAAGAATTGCCGCATCCACCTGTAGAGTCATTCCCACAACAAACAGGACATTGGAAATCACAGTCTCAACCAAATGCCAAAACACCAAGATAGATCTTCTTTGCCACTGTGAAGAATATCACTGTAGAGCAAAAAAACAACTGTGAGCAGAATCAAGCTAACAGATTCTGATTGTAGTGCACCTACTGGAATGCAAAACCACCTAAACCACCTCAGCAGCACCATGACCCAAAAAAAAGACAGAAAAAACATCCACTGACTTCAACAGGTCAAATAGTCCCATGCAGACAACAAAAACACCATATCAATATTCCACTTGGAATACTACACCTGTAGGACTATTGTTGTTGAAGCACCCTAAACTGCATTCTAAACTGCAAAAGAGATGTTTGCTTACAGATGATCCTGCCAAGAGTGCAAGTGCAAAATTCCACATCTCAAAAGTGTCACAAAGCAGAGACGGATCAAAGAAATTCAAAGAGGTAGTTCCCATTTTTCTGAGACACCTCAATTGCATTCACTGGCAACCAACACTAGGGACACACAAGAAGATCCAACCCTTGGACTTGACCCAAGCAGGCAGTTTGCTGCCTGCTACAAAAGACCACAGGTCTGAAGTAGACACCAAGCTTCAGGATGAAACCACATTTGAATTTTTCAGGGGAGAAGGCTCAAGAATAGCTGCAGAAAACATTGCTTGATCATCAGACTCCATGAAAAAAACCAGCTACTAGCAAAGAATTTTCTTTCCTAGGCCTGAAAGTAAGTTAGCCATGCAGTAGTCTGCATAAAGAACAAACCAGAGGCAGTTTGGATGAGAGGAACACCGTTGCCTCCACAAGAAACAGACAATCTGATTGATTCCTTTGCTGCAATTGTGTCGAAAAATGACTTGTGTACACAACTTACTTACTGTGGCACAGATTTCAGAGCTCAAAGATCAGTAAGGAATGAGGAGGAGGAGGAGAAGGTGTGTTAGAGAAGGGATATTTAGCATGTGCAGAACTGATGTACTACTCTAGGCAAAAGGCAGAGAGAGAGAGGGAGCATTGCAAAATCTACAAATTCTGAAATCTCCATGTACCTTCTTATCATCAGCAGACGGTGCACTGGGTTGCTTCTTGAGAGGGGTATTGACGGTATGGTTGTTATTGTTGTTGAGCTGGCGCCGCTTGCGCTCTGGTTCCTCGGCGCTTCCCATGCTGCTACCTCTTCCCTGGACTTCGGACGCATTATCAAACACTACCTTGGCCGGTCGGACCTTGGCTGCCCGTGCTGTCTCCAGCGTTGCAACTTTTTCCCTGTGTCTCTCTGGTCTCTTCTAACTGGAAGGAATTACCAAACCCTTGCACTCCTTCATTCTCATGCACTCCAAAAGCCCGCACACACAGACACAGACACACACAAACCCTCTGACATTCATGGCAGCATCATCATAAATCCTCCAGCCCTGTGATCAGTTCTGCTGATGCTGCATTCTGAAGATATTCTAGAAGCACAGCCACTGGCTTGGCAAGCCTACACCCAAAACCACAGCACAAACGGTTGGGGTTGAAACCTTCTTATCAGCAAGAAATGAATGAAGAAAACCACCGCACCACCCTCTCCGTTCCACCCTACCTGCTCTTTTCTCTCCCTCAGCAGCAGAAAAAAAGAGGGAAAAAGCTCTCAAATCAATTCAGGAGAAAAACGAAAGCTTCAACAAACAATACTCGTTTCATCAATACCCTACAGCAACTCTAGAGTCTTTCTCACTCCAGTTCTCGCGCATTCCAGAGGAAAAAGACAACACAAAAGTGTCAAAAACTGCACAGACAAACATGCGCGCGCGCGCGAGATGACGACAGAGAGAGAGAGAGAGAGCCTCCTCAGTGCCATGAAACGCCAAGACTTCAGACAGCCATTGTGAGGCTACGACAACACTTTCTTTCTCTTTCTCTTGTCTTCTCTGACAGCACAAATGGATTGAAGGGCGGGGCGAAGGAAAAAAACACAAAACAAAACACAGGAAAAGCATCACTACCCAAAAAAGAGTGAGTGAGTGAGTTGAGGTCACACCTCCGCGGCCGCCGCCGAAGCACCTCGCCTCCACGAAAAGGAAAAAAAAAGTCTCTGAGAAGAAGAAGAAGAAGAAGAAGAAGAAGAAATATGGAACAAAAAAGAAAACCCAAAACTCGCCGTCGCTCGCTGCTCTCTCGGTTGCTCGCACTGCCTACACTTTTATCATAAAACCCACAAAACCAAACGCCTATTCTCAAACAAGGTATACTTTTCTTCTCTCAGAGCTTTTTCCTCTCTTCCAGAATCCTCTCTCTTCTGTCCCTCTGTCTTTCTCTGTGTCGCTGTGTTTGTGGGTGTCTTCTCTTTTCCTGCTGCTGCTGCTGCTGCTGCTGTTATGTCCACTCGCCTTAATCTCGGGATGATGACGCAGTAACAGCGCTCATCAACTCTCGTAAACAACTCTTCTCAGCTCTTCTGTCTTTCTTTAGTTTCTTCTCATTCTCAAAACTCTCCTCCGTCCGTTCCTGTTGTTGTTCGGAGGACAAAAAGATTTCTCACTACTGTGGCTAGGTTAAGCCTTTTGGCCCATCTTTGTTGTTTCTTCGTTCCCATGGTGGTGGTGATGATGATGATGACGATGATGATGGGAAGCAGAAGAAGATCCGGTAGATGGGAAAAAAAAAA
>Ga0209208_10003865_pt1 | contig 21417 bp, 13 predicted proteins | sample S1TSphfallax_3_FD_187694 | JGI IMG/M metagenome (GOLD analysis project Ga0209208, IMG submission 187694) | Host-associated microbial communities from peat moss isolated from Minnesota, USA - S1T2_Fd - Sphagnum fallax MG (SPAdes) (version 2) | ecosystem: Host-associated > Plants > Peat moss >...
AGTGCATTAGGCCTCTCTTCCCTCCTGGGGTGATCTCCCTGTGTGAGGGATGTGGGGAGAGGTGATGCATAACCTGTCGAGGTGGGGTCTACTTGGGGTCGTGTCTCTTTTGTCCTTGGAAGGACCAACCCTCCTTCATATCCTCCTGCATTTCCATTAGTGTCGCAGCTCCTGCGATGTCTTCCCCTAAAATAGCAAAAGGGTTGGACTTTGCGGTTGGACTCGGGGCCTGTGAGCTGGCCAGTTCCTGAATTTCGAAATTTGGTGTGGAATTCGGGCTGGCATTCAGCTTTTGTCGCGCTTCTGCCAAGAGTTTCACGCCCGACTTAGCTTCACTTTTGAGATGAGTTGGCAGCTCGGTGGATTCCTTCATTTCTTGGTCCTGCTGCTCCTCTGCCGAGTTGGCCATTGTTTGTCTCCAACGTTGCGCGCCATGAGTCTTTCTCGGTGCTAACTTCCAGCTCCCTTTGGGGGGAGGCTTGGCGGATGTGTTTCCTTCCTATGCTAGAGGTATGTTATGCGGGCATGCTCTTGCCAGGTGCCCGAACCTTCGGCATTTTCTGCATTGATTCGACAGCCTAGAGTAGAGAATTCTCTGGGCTATTGTTTCTCCTATGTCTACCCCCTCGGACATGGAGGGGATCCTGCTGATCCCCGCTAATTTGTTGATGTCTCTGACCTCGACAATAACCATTGGCCCTGCCAGCCTTTTGATGTATGAGTTGGGCGACTCTATATCAAGGACTTCTCCGATGTTGCTGGCCATTATGGTCAGAGCTTTGATTGAGCGAAATTGGGCATGAAGGTCAGGGAATTGCACCTTGATGGAGTGTGTGAGGAGCTTTTCTGCTCCTTGTTTGTTTGGTCTAAAGTTCTCTGAGTACTTCGAGAAGGAGAAGGCCCACCCGCTCCATTCCACCATCGCGAGCTTCCTCGTGGCTCTGGCTCCTTCCTCTTCTTCGAAAAGGATCTCGAAGTAGCCTCTTGTTAATAGAGTTATGGTGACAAAGGGCGTTGGGAGATGTAGCTTGAGGCAATCTACCAGATCTTTGTAGGAAGCTCTGCCTCCTAATGTTCTTCCTATCATCGTTTTGCGCGCTCTATGCGCCGCGCATTTCTACATGTCTAGCACCATATCTAGCGGGAAGAAGCTCTGCCTCCTAATGTTCTTCCTATCATCATTTTGCGCGCTCTATGCGCCGCGCATTTCTGCATGTCTAGCACCATATCTAGCAGGAAGACCGCTTCAATCTCCAGAGTGTAGTCAACCGGCGATGGGCCTTGGGTGTCTTCCCTCGTGGGGGAGGAGATTCCTGACCCACTGCCTGGGAGCGCATTCAGAGATGGATGTGGAAGTTCCTTCACGGGGGGTGCCGCTTGTTTTTTTCATGTGTTCCTTGCGCCTGAAGCTTCAGGGGCTTCGACGCTTGGTGCCGCAGATTCAGCACTCTTCCTGATGACATCAGATAAGGTTTTTGAGCATGAAAAGAGGGGGGAGGGATTCTGAGGTACCTGGAGAGGATGATTCTTGCTTTTAGGGCGCTCAGTCAGGCGACGATCATGCTATGCCTTTCCTTCCTCCAGAGCTTCCGACAAAAGTAGTCGTTGAGAATTGGAATTGTCCGTTCTGCCATCGCTACGCGTCTGGTTGCTTCGGACTTCTCCTCTTCTCTTCAAGTGTTTTGTCTGTTCCTCTGGAGTGACCGAGGGCACCGGAGTTCGATCGGCCGAGTTCTTGTCCCTAGATTGTGCTCCCCCCGGGGGGGGGATGCTTGCCTCGAGGGAGATTGAGTCGGGATTTTGCTCCGACAGAGCAGAGCGGCTCCTTGATGAAGGAGTGCCGTCGCTTCTTGAAATCGGGTAGGCCGGTGCGTCATTGGAGATCCACTTGCTACTTCCGAGCTTGCCGATCGCATCGACCTGCTTCTCGAATTCTATCTGCTACTTGACGACATTTGTCCATCTTGGAATCGCTTTGCTCTCCTGAATTTGAGCAGAGATTCATCATCGCCATTGTGGAATTACAAGGAAAACTCAAAAGAAAACATGAGAGAAACTATGGGGGAGGGGCGCTCTCTGATGCACTCTTAGGAAGCGGAGAGTTCATCGCTGTTCCCCGACTGCATAATCCTCCTAGGCCATGTGAATATTTTCTTGGCCAGGGTAAAAGAGCAGGGGACAAAACACCCTAGGTCTTGACCCTTGCCATTAGAATACCTCTGGTTATATTCTATACCACTGGTTATAGTTAGTGGTAATAACCAATGTTGTACTGGTATATCCATTTTCACATACTGGTTGGGTACTGGGGTTGAGTATTTTCATACTAACCTGGAACTAGTATAGAATCAATATTAACACTTTCATATTGGCATGGTCTTGGTATTGGACTTGTATTGAGCCCAATACTGATTGTTGCCTTGTATGAGGTAGGTATAAACTGGCCATATTGGAGATATCTGTAAAGTCAGGAAAAGACAGCACCAGTACCCTGAGTTTGGTCATACACAGGGTGAGATTAAAAAATAACCTGCCAAAATGTACATTAGCATTTCGTACTGAGTTTTAGCATTTCATACTGAGATTTAATAAAATTTCCTTACTTTATGGATACCACTAAAAGAGGGGTTAGGGGGTGAAAGGAGGCCCAAAGACAGGGTGAAGACAGGGTGAAGACAGGGTGACTTTGCGGATTTCTCTATTATCTCAGGTCCATTACCAAAAGGTTATTACCAGTGTTGTATTACAAATAGTAAATACCTGGGTTTCCTCCCTATCCACCAATACAATAACCTTTTTGCTATTCCACGCAAGGGGTTTCCAAGGTTTTGTAGACCTTTTAGAAGAGTGAGTAAAGTGTATCTAAGACAGGACCCAGCCTTAATGGGCCAGAATGAACCTGCACCCATCAGCACACCATGCACAGTGGATGGTGTGTGTGGACAGGAAACACTTTTTCATTGTATTCTTGTCCCATAGTGATTAACCATGGTGATTAGCTACATACTTAGAACCATCTACCTACCTAATGGCCACCAAGTGCCTTACCTACTACATAGTAACCACTTACGTTATTGACCAACTTACCCATGATACTTACCATATACATAGCTAGTAACCTAGTTACCTAGGTAGTGTGAGGGGAAGTAGTAGGAACCTTGGTAACAAAGTTGTTCATCCACAACCCAGTCATAATGGGTTTCCACTGGATGGTGCATTCATCTGTGCTGGGTCACATAATCCGTATGTACATAGGACCATTACTGACTGACTTTGGTTATGCAGAGAAGGATTACCGTTAGGCTACTAGTCCTAAGCCTCTTCAACTTTGCAGCTACTCACCCCCTCAACGAATGAGTGCTACCTACATAGTCCAAAGTGTAAATTGTTGAGCTAACCTTAATACAACATGTGGAATCAGTTTGCTGAGATTTTTTTTTCAATTGAACAAAATCTGCTTCAAATGCTTCAAGGCTTTGGACAGTGGGTTATGACGGTGAAGGCATGCTCTTCAGGCACCTGAGAATGATTCCTTGTGTATCCAATAAAAAGCAAAGGCAGATAATGCCATTTCCAAAATTAAATAATATTACGTTTATTATGATTTCTTGTGTATTTGATAAAAGCAAAGGTTGATATGGCATTTCCACAATCAAATAATATTACCTTCAACGGATGGCCATCCTTCAAAATGGAATAAAAACTCTTAACCTATTCTAGCTACACACCATCTACCAAGAACTACTAGAATTTGTATAGGAAAGGCAGGTCTACTACAGAGGGTTTTGTCTTATGGAACAGGCCCAGTAGGCCTCCTCGGACCTAGGCACAAGGTAGGCTAGTAGGGTGGGTTGTCATTCAGTTGGGTGGTATTGGTTTCTACCAGGGCCTGTTCAAACATGTAGGTAACCAATTGTCCCAACTGCTGACTCACATTTCAAGCCCTTTCAAGTCTGTTCTCCACCTTGGATTCATGTTGCAACTCGAATTGATACCACTAAAGTCTAAAAAGTGGGCAGGAAAAGGCCTGAAAAAAGTGCCTGAATAGGCGCACCGAAAGCCAGTTCCATTGTTTGAATGCATGGCGAGTTCACGACCATAGCCTGAGTTCCCACACAAACCTGAGCACAGTATAATCCTGATGTGAGCTGAAACACCCACCTGGGTTCAACTAAAAGTTAGAAAGACAACACAGCACAAGGCTTGAGGGATTAGAGATACTTACAACACGACATAAGGCCCGGGTAATGGAGGCAGGGTTTTTCTTTCTGCTGATTTTGTCGCCAGATTGCAACGACCAAAACGGGTCTGCGAAGCAGAATTAAAGGTTTTTTTTTGTAATTTTAAAGTCGCTGAACACCCCCTTTTCACTACATGTGGGAGCCAGATTGTCATTGAAGAATAAACCATCATCACCTCTGAAAAAAAGTAGCACTCACTAAAAGCGTAGAAAGCAAAACATTGCATCATCATCAGCTGACAAAAGAATTTTAAGGTTTCCCTGATAGTACTTTGTTTTGATTGGAGATCACCTCCATCGTGATATTGGGCATCATTGGATTCGCCAAACTTCAACGATTCAATGTGCAAGTTTGCCAAAATAGCTGATCTTTCTCATTTAGTCTTACTTGCATTGGATCTATTTTCTTGGCATTTCTATATGTGCATTCAAAGATTTTGTATGTGTGATGTGCAATCAAGGTTTCTACAGTATGTGTTTGACAACAAGGTATAATGGTGAACATTGGGGGATAAAGAATCTAGGTATATTGTGGTTCAATTCCAAGTTGAAACTTGTGCAATGTGAAGATTAAGCTTTATGTTCATTGAATGTTTTTCAAGTGTTTTTGTGATTTGACTTAAATGAAAATTTATTTGTGAAGGGCAACCGCTGACAATCATGAGACTTGAGAGTCAAGCCATAAAGCAACAAATAGATAATGGGAGGCAATTGAACTTTGTAGTGCAATGTTGAAGCCTCTAGAATTTGGATGTTTAGGTTACAAACTCCAAAGTTCAAGCCTCAAACAACGAACAAGATAAAAGTCACAACTTTCAATCTCAAGCTTTATTGATTTGCACACTGTGTTTTTTCATAGATTTCTTGGTAGGCTTCTTTGATGTCTTCTTCTTTTGTTTTCCAAATTTTCTGTCTAACTCTCCAAGTGTGTGTGTTCATTGGAGTCCAAATCAAGCTTTTTGAATCCTTGTTTGGTTAATAAGTCTCAAAGCTAGACTTTTGAATTGAATTTTAGCTAGAGCGATGTTGTCTTTCTTTGAGGTCAAACATTCCTATCACTTAAGGTCTAATGCAAACCCATGGCTCCACTACAACCACCTAATTTCAAGTTCAAGCTTTTTTTCATAGGGTCAAATTTTGGTATTTTGATCCTTACTCGAAGTCCAACTCTCTGCTCTTCAACCCCAAGTTCTTCCAAGTTTCCATTTGTTTCCATTTCTCTAGCCATTGATCCATCTCAAGCTAATACCTCCCACGCAAATGAACCACCTCTGAAAAACCTAAAAAATCTTACATAGGTCTAATGTTTTCTAAGATACTTGGGTAGTGTGATTTCCTTGTGTTTTGTTTGTATGGGGACTAGATGGTTTAGTTTTTCAAGTCAAATGTGTCATATGTTTTACCATTTACAAAAAACACAAATTCTTGTCTCCCAAGTTGGATACTCTCCAGAAACATGCCGGTTGATTTAAGGTTGTGGTTGCTACTTTTGATGTTATTGTGGGAGATTGGTATTATAGTAAGGATGTTACCCACAACAAAAAAAAAAAGTATTTATATGGGTAGAGGCAAAGAGTGTGTATTTAGCTTGGTTCAATCTTGGGCTCATGTAAGCTCCAAAAAAAATTGATCCAGTTTGTGTGTATTTTTCATTTGTTGAACCATGGGCAATTGATGACATTGTTTGAATCTATTAGATTTGTACTTGCTATTAAATGTCAAGAACAACCCAAGGAAACATTAAACTAATAGTAATGGGCGGGAAATGGCAAAGTGCACGCACAAAGTTGTGTTGCAAAACACGAAAACTATTATGCAAGATTTTGTTTTTTTTGCTTTGAATGTAGATGAGGTGACGACTATTGACAATCATTAGTCGATAAACATGCATGCTTATGTGATGCAAAATTGGATTCATATTCCAATTTTACTAACCTTGGAATGAGTTGAGGTGGGTGCCATAGTAAAAAACATGACTACCATTATCTTACAAAGTGTCATGAAGTTCAGAGGTCTAGTTGAAGAGCAACTTGCTTCTCGTTGGATTTGCTTGGGTGTGATAGGGACTCTATGTTCCAAGGTCATCACACTAAGGTTACTACATAGGTAAAGGAAAACACCACTCCTTATTTCATTGGTGTGCACTGCATGGCACATCAAATTAACTTGGCAATTGTTGCTTTGTTGAAAATGCCTTTCATGTCGCATATTGAAGCAATGTTACAATCCTTGTATGCTTTTTTTGTTCATAGTTTGAAGAAGTATCTTGAGTTTTTTAAGCTTGCATAAACACTTGCTATTACAAGCCAAAAGCTTATATGGAATGTGAAGATGCGTTGGATAAGCATGTTAAGCCCTCTTAAGCACGTCATGTTTAAGTATAAGTCTTTAATCATGAAGATGCATCTTGATTCATCCAAGACCAAGGTAGCTCAAAACAATTTGGTTTTGTTGGGTGACCTTGAACTTATTTTAATTTTCCATGTTTGTTGCCCATGTTGAAGGTTGTGCACATTCTTATCAAATTTGCACAATATTAGGATGTGTTCATTGTTGAGTTTGTGGATGCTATGAAGTTTGCAAAGGTAGAATTATTCTATTTGGACATTGATTCATACTTTTATTTTGAGAGTCATGCCTTTGATGCCCTTAATGCTTTGATCAAACATACTGATCAACAACTACCTTTAGATTAATGGTTTGATTCTACACATCCACAACATATTATTGGCTTGAAGATTACTAAGCAAATATTTGGTGTGCAAATTCGATCTAGTGATGGATTTTGCCATCTAGTTCATGAAGAGGATGCAATCATAGTGGCATACAAGGTGCAACAAACATGCACAAAACAACTCATAATTTAATTTTAAAATTACAATGGCGATTTCATGTCCATGAAGTAATGAGTGTGATGCAAACAATTTATCCCCAATATTAGTTGAATTTTGAAACGTATGATGCAACATTTCCAATTCATTTGGCAATTATTAGGGTTGCATTTTCTATTTTTAAGAAAACCAAAGTTGGAACTTTTGTTCAACTATTGTTAGACTTACAACTACTTGACGAACAATAATTTTTTTCTCATGGTGATTTTGAATCACAATGTAGAGCTAATAATGGCTGAGATTTTAAATAAACCCTATCTTTAGATTGTGGATGAAGATTAGTAGTTCCCCTATTTCAAATATGCAAAGCTAAATGAATATAAAAAGTTGGCTAAAATTGATATTATTCAAGTGTTGGGTTCTATAAAAGATGAAAGTAATTTCATCAATTTAACCTTCATGAAAAACTAGCTATGGAATCATTGACAACACATTTGGATATTTGTGTTCACATGTTTAGCCATAATTTTTTTAGCATGTCTCCTTTTTTAAATTACAATGTTATTCTAGGTTGGAAAGATCAGAAGGTGAGTTACTAAACAAATTAGTAAAGCTTTACAATTTTTGGGCAATTTTTTTTAACATAGATCTTACTACCTTTTAGTTTTGAGGCATTGGGATTTGGCTTGGTAGTTTCAAATTGCAACAAACTCAAAGTGTTTTCAAGTTCAAAATGTTGCTCATCTAAAGTGTCGCAATCCTAGCCTTGGGTTCACAACCAAGGCAAGGGCTTATAAGGTTGCGGGCCAAAAGGGAAGCCTGGGAGTCATGTCGCATGCTCCTGGGAATGCAAGAGAATGTGAGGGAATAGACCCTTACACTCCCAAGGGAACTCCCACTTTGGGAGTTGGAGTCCCGGTGGACTCCCGAATGTTCAAAGAGTGATTGCAGGGGTCAAAACCCAATGGATTGAAGAGTTTTTTATATCATTGGAAAAATAATTGAAATGTGGATGTCTAAAATGGGCTCGCATTACCCATTTAAATATCTAAAACACAAGTTATGGTCAAAAGAATGGTTAGGAGTCGAATTGACAGTTTGACTCCCGACAACTAAAAGTCAGGAATCGACCCAATTTCCTTGCATGCAGGTGGTGTGCAACACGTTTTTGGAAAGCTCTTGACGAAATCTATAACTTTGATTTAAACCTCATTTCAATCTGAAGTCTGCACACAAAGTTATGACGCTCCAAAGTCGCGAAAGTCCCAACTTTGGCAATTTTGGGGAGTCCTGAGACAAAATGCCATTTGGATGTGGGCCTCATGGAAAGGCATAGAGTATATTATAAGGCGGAAGGTGGTGGTTTCCCCAAGTCCGGGTCGTGGTAAGTCTTGTGAGTTTGAGTTGCTCGTGGCTCATCCTAACACCAAACGTGCTCCAACTATGCACTAACCACCTTGTGTTGGTTTTGTGTAGGTCCGTGTGAGTAGTTGAAGCTTGTCATTCTTCCTAGTCCCATCCTGGAGCTCGAGCATGCCTCTCTACCCTTCCAAATTGTTGTGAACTAGGGAGCGTGCCCCAACTCTTTACTCTTTCATTGTTTTTAGTTTATATTCACATTTGAGTCCATTAAGGAGTTTGGGAGCATGTCATAAAGCACATTTGTTTTCATTTAATTTTTTTTAATTTTTTGTTTTGATGTATCATGTTATTACTTGCAAAAAAAAGTCCTGGTTTTGATTGGTCCATTTTGATTGCAAATGATCAATTTTGATGTGCAAGAAAACATGTGGATGTTGGGGTTAGATGTTTGAATGTTTTTGTTTGTTGGTTTGTTTCTAATGTGTGGAAGGTGTAGACCTTCCTTGTTGCATGGGCAAGACCTTCATGGTCGGGGTTCGATTCCCATAAAGAAGTTTTTTTAAAAATTAAATTCTGAATATTTTGGCTTAAGCATTAAGGAACCCAAATATATGGCAAATTAAGTGTGTGTCACCAAAACACAAATGGTGTAAACATGTTGATCACCAAAAATGCTTAATTTTAAAATCTAATAATCATCAAGATATATATATTCAAAAACTCATTGTTGCCAAAAAAAACAATTACCTTTTTAAAAACATAACTAGAAAACAACAAAAAAAATAAAGGGGATGTTTAAAATTGCACCTTGGAAAACTTGTTAGTCATAAACTATGTTCTACCAAATAAATCGCAATAGCCTTTTTGCCCTCCACACATTTTTGAAAAAAAACACCATGGATGAAGGACATTAAATTAGCATCGAGTTAGTATTGTAGACATACAAAAGTATTGTTCTTTCCTTTTTTACTTGTTTGCCCTTGGCCCAACTAAAATGTGTTTGGTTTAATTAAACATGTCTTAGTGTTGCCCAACCACATATTTTGTGTCTTATTGTACATGCTTTGGGTGTGTAAAAACACTAAAATATAATTCCCCCTAGTGAATATCACACAGCCAATGCATGCATAACCAAACCCAAAAATTGTGTTTGGGCATCATCCATTTTCCCCCCCCAAAAACATGGATTAAGCCAAGTGCATATATAAGGACCCATTGATGATTTAACATCCTTTGGTAAGGGGGAGACTAGATAGCCAAGAAGGCTAGGTTGGGAATATCAAAAGGTGTAATAAAAAATGCCTTAAAGACTAAGAGGGGATGAAGACCTAATGAATCATTTCTTGTTTGGAGAAGGGCATTTGATGGGGAATTAGTTCCTTAAAATGTTCCTTGATAGCCTTGCACATGAGCATTTCTTTCCTAAAAAGTGGCTTGTTGAAATATGGAGCTTGTGCATTCTAGACAAGGTTATGAAAATCAAACATGATGTGTTAAATTTATGTCATGTTGGTGTAACATTTGATACATCATTTTGTCAAGTGAATGGTTGATGTTGACTTGATGTTCATGCAATAAAAAATTTATCATTTTTGCTTAAAATAGGTAATTTTATTAATATTATGATAATTTACACTCAAAATTGAATTTCAATTTCCACTTAGGATTGAGACCTAGTCAACCTTGTTCATAAACTAAAATAATTCATAAGATTTTAGATTGTCAAAATGGTGATCAAAATTTAGTTGCCACATTTGAACTATTGAAAGGATTTATTTTCCCTTTAGTCTAAAAAATTTCAATGTCCATAATTATCAAAACCCAATCCACCTTGTCCAAAAAGATATATAAATATAACCATGTCCAAATTTTATGGAAAAATTTTAAGTGTCATTTCAAAGGTCTAATTTTATTGTGTTTTTGATTGATTTTTGCAATTTTTTTAAAAATAAAAATTTGTAATGATTTTTTGTTCATGTGTGTTTCAAGTGTGCAAATTATGTCAATCCCTTTGTGTTGTTGGTGAACATTTTGAGTCATTTGGAGTTGTCTTGTTGGTTTAGTGATTGATATTGTTTTTGACAAGAGGTTGTAAGGATCTAATTTGCTCTTTTTAAGTTGATAGGTAGACCTTTGAAAAATGTGGAGTTCTAAGGAATGAGAATCACTCAAGGGGTTTTCAAAATGTTTGCATTTTCTCTAGAGCTTGATTAGTTGGTCTAAAACACTTTTTGGAAAGAAAGATGTTGTGAGTTTATGATATTGACATGTTTGAATAATAAGTGGAAAGAACTAGTGTGTGTTATTTCTAGAGTGGGTGCATGTGAGGCTAGCAAAGAGCTCCACTATTGGAATGTTGTCATGGTTGGTGATGTGCTCGATTATTGACATTTCAAGGAAGTGTGCACTATTTTTCTACCACCAAAAGGGGTAGTGTGGTCTATCATTTATAATGTGGGTAATGAAGCTTTTTACTATGACCAATCAAGGGGATGTAGTGGTTAATCACCATGGTTGGGACTATTTTTTTAATTATATAAATGTGAATGATGTTGTGGTCAATTGTTACAACATTGTGGTCATTTGTTGCTAATAGCCCAGGGAAGATGTTGAATGGGGGGTGGGGTGAGGTTGCCACATTTGAAGCCACCATGGTCCTTTACAACTCACATGAGTGGCATGGTAATAACATTTGGTTTCTACAATGTTGCATTCTAGTATTGTTGATAGCAAGACAAGGGGTTGTTGAATGGGCTCCCCCTCAAGAATGTGCTAGTTGGGGGTTTGGAAGGGAGATGGTTGATGTGGTTGGAGGTTGTGAGCTATTCAACCATTATGATTATTGGTGAGTTTTTTTTGTTGCAGCAAGTGTGGTTACCTTCCACATGGAATGTTGGAGGTTTTACGTACTCTATTTATTATTGTGCAATGGGCCTTGTTGTGCTTTGTTGTGAATTTAGTTGGCTCTCTCAAGACTTTTGTAGCAACTATTGAAGTTGTATGGGAAATCACTAAACAAGTGCAATGAATTAAATGTGGCATTGTATTCAATGTAGTTCTAGGGCGTTGCCCAACAAGAAAACTATTTTCGATTATTTTAAAACTATACCCAAATTAGTATGAACATTTAACTATATCTTTTGCACCCCTTTTTTCAAGAAAAAAAAATCAATGTACAGAGGTCAAAATCCCCCCCTTTAGTGGGCAAAGGTGGAGGTTTAATTCTTTTTCCAAATTTTCAGTTTTTTTATGGATGGATGGAAACGCTTGGATATAGTCCCATGTGACTTTGACGCACTCCCAAGTCCCGGGGTGAGCCCACTTGAGGGTTCACCTATGTAGAGTTGCGAAATTGGGACTTGGAGGGGTGCTCCCGACTTCCAGCACTATAAAGGGGTAGAGGGGTGTGCTAGAAGTCCCGGGATTAGACTAGGAAGAGGGACTAGTAAATCAAGCTTGAATTTGCATCAAAACAAACCACAACGTGGTTAGTTCACATTCCAGGACACCCTTGAGTGTTGGGACAAACCACGGGCACTTTGGACCACAAGACTCACCACGGCCCAGACTCAGGGGAAGCCACCACCTTCCCCCATATAATATTCTCTGCAACGCTCCGCTGAGGCTACATCCAAATGGCTCTTTTTCCCGGGACTCCCAAGTTGGAGTCCCGAGATTGTCCCGAAACTGTCCCGGTTGGAGTCCCGGGACTTTGGGAGCTCATAACTCCCGACTGCGAGGTCTGATTGCGACGAGGTCTAAACCAAAGTTGTAGCCCTCGTCGAGATCTTTTCAACGACATCTTGCACTCTCAATTCGGAGGTCGGGAAGAGGTCGATTCCCGACTTTTAATGGTTGGGAGTCAAACTGCCAGTTTGACTCCCGGCCCTTCTTTTGCCCATAACTTGGGCTGCAGATGTCCAAATGACCAATGCGAGGCCATTTTAGACATCTACACTTCAAGACCTTTCCAATGACACCAAGAACACCCCAATGCGAGGTGTTTTGACCCCCTACTGTCGAACTCTGAACATTCGGGAGTCCCGAAGGACTCCAAATCCCCAACTTTGGGAGTGTTGGGCTTCACCCCCACACTTGGCCAAAGTGGGGTTGCGACAGACTTCCTCAATCAATTTGACTTGAAAAGATGGGATCTTGCAACTTCATGGGGAATGGAAACTTAATTGAAATTCCCCAATTTCCTTAAGGAGAAGGGAATTTAACCAAATTTCCCTATGCAACTTCCTAAACCAAATCATCTAAATATAAAAGGGACTTGCAACTTCCTTGAAGAGAACGGCATTTGACCAAGTTGCCTTGAGAAGAAGGAAACTTTGAAGCCCCCAAGTTGTTCAAAGAGCATCCCTTTGCATAGGCAACTTGATTAGGCTTCTAAGTATTCCAAGTCTCCTTCCACTCGACCTTGGTTCTCAATTTCATGGGGGAAGGTTACACATTGGATGAATATTGTATGTGTTAATTTATTCTATAATTTGTCATTTATATTGTACAACATTTTTTTAATGTCTCACCATTATGCAACTTTTTGTCCACATTATGCAACATTTTTCTAACCATTGCACCATAATTATTTTCTTGAAAAGTTGTGCAAGAAAAATAGGTAAAAGTTCATCATAATTTGGGTATAGTTTTTTTTTAAATGCTTTTCTTGATAGGCACTATCATGCAATTATGTCAAGTTTGATATCACATTTAATTCATTATTCATACTTTGTGCTTATTGGTTGTGTGGTCATGGGATGAACTTGGAAAGGTATGTACAATGGTTTTTAGGTGTTAATGATTTCCACTTGAATCATTTTTTCCTTGTCCTTGATTGTGCTAATTGTTGTTGGTGTGCTACCTTTGGAGATTATGAGGAAAGAGTTAATCATTCTTGTTCAAGTCTTGGTTAAATTTTTTTAAAAAAATTATCAATTGTAGCTTCTAGGGATTTTGATTTGAGTTGTATTTCCTCAATGAAAAGCATTCCAAGGTTTTTTTCTTTGAATTTGAAAGCACACCCTCACACAAAAAATGCTTTCATTAAGTGCAAGGTCCTTGGGCCATTCACATGCAAACCTTCCACATTGGACCTTTCTTTTGTTTTTGGGCCTATAGCCTAGGGTTCCTACCCTTGAAGCTACTACCTTCAAATTAAAGGAGGCCTTTGATAATAGGCCTTCCCATGTACATAAAAACTAATCTTAATTTGACTGCCTCATCTTGGAGGCACCTTAAAGATTGGGGTAATACTTGGGCTAATTCAAACTTTGTTAAATTATTTGTGAAAATATTAAAATGTTCCATAAATACAATTGTGTCAATTTTTTCTTAAAATGCAAGAAAATTTTCTTTCCTTGTGTTTTTAACCACATTCAATGGGTCTTGTTTACTTCTTTTTTAAAGAAATTAAGTGATTGTTTGATATGTACACAAGAAAGCTGGTAATTCATTGTGTGATGGCTTTGCCCATTGTTATATATCAAGAAAATGAACATTATAGGCAATGAAATCGTGGGACATGGTCAAGTAATTTGAATGCAAAATGAATAGGTTTATGATATGTCCCAAAAGCCCCTGTTGTTCTTAATATGCATTGTTTTGATGGATTGTTTGACCAAATGTGATTTAGTTGTGAACCATATATTGTTGTGCTTTCTTGAAATTGAAGTTTCATTTTATTGATAGTCATAAACTCCAATAAATGTCTTACTTCTGAAGGTTTTTTTTTGAGTTTATCCTCATTAAAATCCCTTAAAACAACTATTGGAGAAATAATGAGAGATTTTGATATTAGTTTTTGAAGTGTAGATAAAAAATTGTTAAAGATAAATATGGGGGCTTATAAACTACAATGATGTGAACTACTCAACGAGTGTTAGTATTGAAGGATGCAACTATGAATTTTGAAACAAACATTATTACATATTCACATGAATCAAGTACAATATTTCTATCATACAATAATATCGTTCCTTGGCTTTTGTATCTAATAATTGATTTGTATTTTGAGTGATTTGAATATTGATGTGAAGTTTATTTTGAGTTTTGAATTTAGTTCCATTCAAGCATAAAATATGAAATGTTTGCAAATTGTCATCTATTTCAATATTTTGGAAATGAAGTGATAGAGATCATGTGTTCAATGGTTGAATTATTGTGTGTTTGTTTAAAAAGTTGCAAATATGGTACACAAAATTGCCATTAAGCTATTTTTTAAAAATGTTGCATTTCATTTGAAATGGATTTGTCAACTTTAAATTAAGTTTGCATCAACTAAAGGTGCAAGTAAATACAAGTTTTCTTTTTTTCTTACATGAAATAATGTTGTGTAAGTTAGTCCATGATGATGTATTCCATTGGGATCAAATGTTAAAAAATCAAAAGTTAAACCTTGATATCGATAAATTGTATGTGCTACAGCTAGTTGTATTGGGTATTGAATATGTGTGATTAAATGATTCAAATTTGTTTTGACTTGTATCTCTTTTAAAAATTGGTTGTATCAATGTTCATGTTTCATGAATGTGGGTTGTGTACAAATGTCAATTTCATATTCTAGTTATAGATTCTGTTTTAGGATTATTCAAACCAATCCATATGAGGGATTCATTATTTTGTAGCTTGGTGACATATTGGAAAACACCATCAACTCCATTGAATAATACATCATGAGTGGCATAATTCCTAGCACATAATTCTATTAACATTCCAATTTTGATTTGGATTTTGGAATGCAATCCTGTTGTTTGTGATGGGTCATTCTTTAATTTAAAATGTTTGGGGCATGTGTCATGGTGTGGGTCATCAACATCAAAAACATATTCTTGTCTTTTAATGTTTTGAAAAATGAAATAATTTCTTTCTTTTGTTGATTTATTTGTGTAGCACATGTAAGGGAAATTTAAATCATTTGGAGGTAGATGTATGCATGTGTAATTTAGTAATGTAATGCTTGCAAGGTTGTGGGTTGTAATTCCAAATTGTATTTGCACCTTTATAGGACAATAATTAAGATGTATTGTTTTTGTTCCAAAATTGTTGTTTAGAATTAAATTTTAGGGTTTGTAAATGCATTCAAAATGTTGGGGGATCTTAAACCCCAAGTCCTTTAAAACTACATTAAACTTGTTTAATAACTTTTCAATTTAAAATGTACATTATGTATTTTTTTTGAAATTTTGGTGTAGCCTTATACCTTTAACCAAACAATTGTTAATTTAAGTGGGGGTGATTGGAACCCAAAGTGCCACTTTTTATTTTAAACCATTCAACTTGGTATTTTGAATGGGGCTAGTTTTTTTCCCATCACATAACACTTTAAAAAAAATTAGTGGGTATAAATGAATGCTCGTAGTACTTGATTTTGTCCCCATCATAGAATGTTTCATTTATTTATATTGGTCCAAATAAGTGTTCTACTAGCTCAACTTTTTCCCATAATTGAACACAAAAATCTCCATCATGTAGAATGTGGTCAAAAGAGCCAAACAAAATAAGAATTCACCAAGCATTTGGTAATGGGGTTTTATAAAACATTTATGAGTCTAAAATTTGTCAATCATAGGCCTATGCTCAAACTATTGGCCTAATTAGTCACTAGCCATTGTTTGATGATGGGATGTTCTAGCCTATTAACATGTTTTCTCAAAATATTTTCTCAAGTTTTAAGAAACATTGGCTCTACCAATGTTCACCAAATATTTGGCTACATGGTAAAAATCACTAGGTAAGGATCCATATTTACATACCCTACCTAGAATCAAAAGCAACATATTGAAATTGGATGTAAATTCAACCCAGAGATGTGCATAGTTGTAGTTTGAAGACTTGCCTTTAAATTTGTATCTAAGAACTAGGTAAAATATCAATAAACCTTAAACCTAATGATCATTAATGCACTTTTTTCATGTCTCGTTCCAAATCTTATTAGGTTTAGGGTTAAGGTTCAATAAAACTTTATTTCTTTTATCACTAGTAAAAATCAGTTAAATATAACCATTCCATTTGTGGCTACATGTGACTTGTAGGTATTTGTAACTAAATTTGGGAGTATTTACAAATACAAAACCAAATTTCAACTATTTTGCTCATTCTCACAACTATGATGCAACTTTTGGAAACTTCATCCTATTGGCTCAATAGAGTTTAGTTCTATTTTCATCCATTAATAACTTGATATGTCCCATTAGTCACATCTTGAAAATATTTTACAATGACATAGGGGTGTATTTGTATGTATGTATTTGTGTATATATATATGTGTGTGTGTGTACATTAAATATGCATATTTTTGTATATTGTTGATATAATGAATCTCAAAATTAATATTTGAACTTAAAAATTTCTTATTTAAATTAAAAAGACTTATTTTATCTAAAACTTGATATTTGAATTCTAAATCATTATTTTCGAATCTAAAAATTAGTATTTCAAATCAAAAAATAATAATTGAGTTTAAAAATTGACATTTTGATTTTGAATATTTTTATTTGAATATGAAAACTGATATTTCAATTCTGAATTTTGAATTTAAAATTTAAGAAATAATTTGACTTGAATGTTGAATTTGAATTCCAAAGTATTATTTTAGATTAAAAAAATTAATATTTCAATTCTAAAAATTATTAATTGAGTCTTAAAATGGGCATTTAAATTTTGAATATTTCTATTTGAATATGAAAATTGACATTTCAATTCTGAATTTTAAAATTTAAATCAAAAAAATTATTTGATTTAAAAATTTATATTTGAATTCTCAATTATGATTTTGGAATCTAGAATTTTTATCTCAATTCAAAAAATTATTGATTGAGTTTTGAGGGTTTTTTCTATTAGAGTTATCCATAATAAATAAATATCATAAATAACTATAAATGATTATTTTTATTAACTATAAGTTAGGCTAAATAATTATTGTTAAAACAAAGATTTTTATATTATATTTTTATATTCTTACAATAAGAGAAATTAATTACTTTAATTAATGTTACAATATTTTTAACTCATTGCAATTACTGAAAATAAGAATTAATTAGTATGTGCGTAATTACTTTCTAATGGAACATAATTATTCACAATCTGTAATTTATAACTTTAATCTGAATTAAAATTTTGGAAAAATTTATAATTTAGTTAAAATAATTATTTTAGTGAGTTAAATTTCAGGAATTATTATACTATGTATAAATATAAAAATAATTTCATGTTTAGAAAATCATTCTATTTGTAGTTAATAATTACCAATAGAAAAAAAAATACTTGACCTAGAAAAAAAATTACAAAAATAAATGAAATTATATAATAATTAATTTTATTAGTTTAATATTAATTTTTTAAAAAAATTGTGTAACTCTTTTACTTTCTAATAGCACATGTTAGTTCATTATATTATCATTTGAAAATAAATATTTAAAATTTCTTTAAAATCATAATAATGAAATTAGTTTTACATTAATTATACCATCTATAATTCACCAGATCTTTTTTAATAATAAAATATTTTAAAGTATTTCAGTTATTGAACTATCTATGAATTATGTATTGACAATTTGTGAATAACTAAATAGTTAGTTTGTTAAATAATAAAAAGTTATTAGTTATTTAAGTAAACGATAATGAATACTTAATATTTGTAGTTTAAATATATGTAAATTTAATGATTATTGATTAAATGATTATCTAGTTATCTAATGAATTATGTACTTGAATTTTTTAGAAATATAAAAACTAAGAAAAAAATGCATGAAGAAAGTTTTGGATTTACAACTTAGTTTGTGAGGAAGTTGTAACTTCAAAATTTATCCCATATTGTTTATTTTCCATTCCTATTTTAAACAATGTATAAACAAGGGGTGTGCTCATGCAATTTCACATTAAAAAATTTGTGCACATGGGATAAACCAATCGAAAAACATAACTCAAAACAAAAAAACAAATTATGGACAATTTTTAAATACTTACCTCCCCAAAATACTTATCTACTTAGTTAGGTACGTATGTAGTTTGAACTACCCACCTAGGTTGACCAATGTACTTATCTATCAAAGTATTCACCTATATGAGTAGGTATTTAGGCCAAGAAGGTAAGACCTATTTAGTTACCTACCTTTCTACCTAAGTAGGTAGGTAGGTATGTAGCCTAGGTTTGTAGGCACTTACTTATGCAATTACCTAGGTACCTACAACCTAATATTAATTTTTTTATTAAATTCTTTTTAAAATGCCACATGGCATATTTACATTGGGTCACATGTCATCATATAAGATGATCTAAACATTTGAATTGAAAGTCTTATATTATTTCAAAATAATAATAATATTTATATTGTAAATAATTAAATATTGGGACATGTGGCAACACATCATTTGCCTTGAATTGTGACTAAAATAATTACATAAATTAGTCACATGTGACAATATGTATACAATGGATGAATTTATATTTGTTGATTGTTTCATCCAATACCATTTGTCATTTTTGACTAATATCACATGTAACTTGTCCAAGGTGATTAAAGACATTTTAGTCATAAATGTCGCTTGTGATTAAAATTTAATTGTAGAAACCGGTTGGAAAACACCTGTTTTTTTTCTAGTATATTATGTCGAAGTTGTTTATTTCCATTTTTATCAAGCTTTCCACTTTTTGAGCTCCATTATGTGTTTTATGTTTTTTAACAATATTTTTTCTTTCTTCAACATTTTTATGAACAAGTGGAATATTTCAACAACTTGGCAACTTTGACAATTTTAGGTCTTTTTCCCTCTTGTTCTTCTTTTGTTTTAATGTTTCATTTCCTTGGACTGCATTGAATTTTTTTATGTTTGTTTTTTCTTGTTAATGTTTTGCAACTTTTGTTGTTTTTCATATTTGTGATGAATTTTCACAACCATGACATTGCTTTTTTTGAAGTTGTTTCTTTCTATCAATGATAATGTTGAGCTTTTCAATGTCAATTATGTGCTTCATGTTTTTTGGCAACATTTTTTCTTTCTTTGGCATTTTTTTGGGATGATTGGGATATTTCAACAACTAAATAGATTTCAACAATTTCAGGTATCTTATCATTGGCCCTCTCCTCTTTCATTTTCATGCTTTAAAGTTGATCTTGAATGGAGACGAATTCATATGTTGCATGAAAGTAATTGATTTCTTTTTCCCTTTTAGAACACCATAGAATGTGCATCAAATGTGCCTTAAGATGTGGAGAATGTATTGCTGCAACTTTAAGTCAAACCTTTGAATTTTTGTTCCTTTTCATGCCGCATGCATTTGCTAGTACATAGAATGTTCAAGCATGCTAAAATATGAAACTGCGCAATTGCAAAGGTGTGACATGCAATGTGAATATTTGTGTTAACATGGAAGTTTGCAAAAACCTTTGTTTGTTCATGTTTCTTACTTTATTTTCTTATTTTTGCACTTTAGATTTGTTGTTCATCTCTTGCATTCCATGTTGTAGTCATATCCAAGTTGACCAGTGGATTCTTGGGTCTTAATAATGAGATCAAAATGACATATAAAATGAAATTACAAGGTTGTTTTAGTTTCCAACATTGTGTTAGACGTTGGTAGATAGGATGTGTTAAAACATTACTAAAATTGATTTTGAGTGGTAACCTTTTGGGAAGGTAAAATTGTGGATAACAAAAATTACAACTTCTACACAACAAAGTGGGAAACAACATAAGTTCATGGTTTTTTTTTTGCATGATCTATTTTGATTTTAAATTTTCAAAAGGGGATTGATTTCCTATAATTTTCAAGTCCTTCCATATTTCTTGTTGTGTTCCTATTGTGACTAAAAAACATAATTGTTGTGTTGCTATTATTGATTATTTTTAACTATTTTGTCATGTGTTATTCTAGGTTATTTTACTTAAGCTATTCAAGATTATTCAAGGGCCATTCTGTTCTATCCTATTTTAAATTATTTTATCCTAGGTTATTTTAGGTTATGGTGGAGTATGTTGAGTATGTGAACCTGCAATATTATTTTTCACATCCAATTTCAGTTATATACTTTTTTTGCAACCCCATCCATAAAAGTGAAATTGGGATAGCAAATAAGTGGGGAACCCACTAATAGTAAACCACCTGGACCAATCGTTACGATGGGCCAATCAGAAAGAAACACTGAGCAGCAGTCAGGTCAAATTTATTACACTCTTTTTGTGCAGGTTCACACCGTTGTTGTTGTTGTTGCGCCTTTCACCAGCCACCGCAAACTGTGGAATTATGCTGAGCCAAAACCATTTTCCTCATCCAACCCGGCATATTTTTTTTGACTTTTCTTTATCCGATTTCACTTGTGCAGGATCACAGATTCAGCACCACTGGAGATGCTCTTAGTCTACCCTCTATGCATTTTTTTTTGGCAAGATGAAATGTTTTTTAGTCAAGAGAGCATGTTTCCCTTGTGTTGGACAACATGATTATCATACGTTTCTAAAGCCTGTGAGCAAATAAAACAGGAACAAAAAAACACATGTACTTTCTGATCCCTGCCAACCTTGACATTGTCAAGTGATTCAGTTTTGTAAAGTTTTTGTACCTTTGAATTTTTAATTGGGTGCCAGTTTTCCTTGGTAAGTTCACATGTGCTCAGGGGTTTTTTTTAGTTTTTTATTTTTATTTTATTTCATTTTAAAATTTTAAATTTTTTAATAAGTTTTAAAATAAGATTTAGATTCATTTATTGTGATGTACCTGAAATGGCGATCATGCATAAGACATTTTAGCCAAATTTGATTATAAACAAGATGTGAATTTTTTTTGAAAAAAAATTTAAGCATCCTTCACATTTTTTGGCTACATACCAATAGAGAAGAAACCTGGTGATTAAAAAAAATTGAAAAAAGGGGTCAAATTTTGGCGACTAGAAAACCCAAAAAAGCCACATTTTCTTAACCATTTCGAAAATTCACCGAATGCCAAATCTCATTGCCATTGATGTATTGATTGCTATTCATTTTGTT
>Ga0209208_10003867_pt1 | contig 21397 bp, 16 predicted proteins | sample S1TSphfallax_3_FD_187694 | JGI IMG/M metagenome (GOLD analysis project Ga0209208, IMG submission 187694) | Host-associated microbial communities from peat moss isolated from Minnesota, USA - S1T2_Fd - Sphagnum fallax MG (SPAdes) (version 2) | ecosystem: Host-associated > Plants > Peat moss >...
TGATCAAGTTATTGGCTTGTTTTTGCTATACTGTGATTGATTTTGGGGCAGTTGATCTTTATCTACACCTGAATTCTGCCTGCATCATCTGGAGTTGATGAAGACAGTGTGGGGAGTCATGGCAGCTTATCACTGCTGATGATGAAGGTGATGGTCTTAGACTTTGTCAGCAACTCTCATAAGTTTATGGTGAGACTCATCATCATTTTACATGCAAGTGCTGCTGTGGAGTTCTTTATGCAATCATGTAAATGTGTTTTCCAGTGACTTCAATGGATATTCCACATCCAAGTAAGCACCAGCAGTGTGCTTAAGGAATGTGTTCAGGGTGGAGGAGAAATTGACCAGGACCCTCTCTTTGACTTCTCTATGCCATAGGTTTAGATGCTTGATTGTACAAGGACAAGCTAAAAAGCTGAAATGAAATGATGTACAGGGATAAGCTTGTTGCAGCAGCTTGGATGTGGATACTATTGACTTGGGGAGGCATCATTTGCTTTAGCCCATTTTATGGTTTTATGTTTTACAATTAGTCATTTCTTCTTTTGTCTATTTTCATTCATTGTAGATAACATTCATATCATAGGTCCCCTTTTAATTATATTTTTTGCATATGAACATTTCTAAATTAAATTATGTGTAATAGGTTTTTTTATGCAATTTCAAAAATGCGTAGCATGGTCACCCTTTGGTTTGCTATTAGACTTCAACACCCCATTTTAGTTTATCATCCCATCAAAAAGAATTGAAGTTTTGGTTGTTGTCTTGTAGATAACTTTCACATCATCCTTCATAAAAAATACCATGTTAAAAGATGTTCAACATATGAACTTTTTCCCTAGAATGGGCGATATTCATGTATTTTTGAAATTTTAATTCACTGTTAAGTGCAATGCCTATTGTATTTTTTATGATGCACACCTCCATCTTCCATGTTCATAAAATCTTTTATTTCTTTTGATTCCTCCCTCCTTCAAATGTTTGGATAACTTTTGGGTTCATGAACCTTTGATAGCTCAAAAGGACCTTTAACTCATAAACAAGCTTCCCTCCCAATAACTTTTAGTGGTGTTGGGCTCATATTGATAATCACTATTACCTTAACAACCTATTTAGGGATTTAGGCCCTTGTCACTTTAATCATAACTATTAGGTTTATGATTGATTAACATCCTTCCTTCTTGAAACTTTAACACAAGTTGACAATAACACATTTCTTTTCCACCAACATCTCAAAGCAGAATGTCATCTTCTATCATGTTTAGCCCATGCATATTTTCTTCCATTTGAACAACTCATTGAGCAACAAATGGTTTGATTTCAAAATTCCATCTCAAAGCATATGCACCATCATATTTTTCTTAACATGTTTTTTAATGAAATATTTAAAGCCCATTATGTTCGAATTTTATCATGTTCTAGTTCAAAGATAGGCGTTTGGTTTACAACTCGACTAGTTTTCCTAACCTTTCAATTATCTTCCTTAGTTTTTTCCACAACATTTCATACATGATTTGGATTACCCCATTTTTCAATTGCAAATATTTTTCGATGTGTGTGCACACATCCCATCAACCGTATGGGTATCCACTTTTTACTTTACACTCATGACAACGAACACATTGGAACCCATGATGCAAATCATAAAACTTTTGTCGTCATTGTGCGAGATGTTAACTTCCATGTGGGACAAGAACAATTACATGTACTTCTTTCAACTTCATTCAATTCCTCTCATCAACAAATCAACATTGTGTTCACCAAATATGGCATTTGCACCTTACTAATATTGTGATTGCTGACCTAATGCGATTGGATTTACTTCCTTGATTTTGCACAACTCAAAAAGTTGTTGCTTTCGATGCAACTCAAGCCAAGGAAATGAGTTATTGCAATTGACACCTTGTTGATCAATTCTTCCTTTTAACAATTGAGGTATTTGGTTACTTACACAAACATGATGTTATGTTTTTAAACAATTGTGCCAATGCCATTTGGAATTTGAAAAGGCCAAAGGGCCCTCATCTTTCTATTTTGGTCATTTTCCTTTGTTAAAAAGTTAAAATCACATCATAAATGATTAAAACATCATGCATCTTAAGTTGAGCCATAGTTATAAGCTTAATTATTTCCGAACTTCCACCTGTTCATATCACATTTCCCATCACCATAATTGAACTAATGTAGGTCGTTTGTTTTTGACATAGAAATATGGCTGACCTACTACATGCGATCGGTTTCTGGACATGAAATTTTTTTGACATTTACTTGAGCTATTGACATCATGTAACTTCTCCCTTTTCATTTTTCTTATTCCTTTGCGTATTTTCTTATTTTTAAATGTGTTTTTTTTATAAAACTTTACATGATTTATCTCATACCTCCCCTTTTTTTTGTTCCATTGTTTGGAACTTTTAAAAAGTGTTATCTTACATTCTTTTAATTTTTCAAGATACTTTCAAATCTTGTTGTTTATGTTCTTATTTTCATTTTACTTTATCCTTGAAACTGCTTACTAATTTGTAATTATTTAATGTTATATTGCAAGTATTTGCTTGGTGAGAATATTTCATCCCTAGGATTAAAAATGTCTTTCAATAATTCTTCGTCCAATGTTAATTTTAATAATTCCTCTTCAATTGCCAAAAGGCAAACTAATCCATGGCCTCCTTCTAAAGCCCTAGAATGGACAATTATTGAATGTGTATTTTTGCCTACCTAACATGGGAATTTTTGGAAACTAAGATGCAAATTTTGTGCAAAAAAGTTCAAAGCAACATTAATAACAAGAATTAAAACACATTTTTTGGGAATTTCAAATAACATAAAAAGTTGTGTTCAATAACCCGACAAAAGGCTTTGGAACCATTAAGAGAACAAGTAGCAAAATATTTTTAAGCAAAAAAAATTGGGCAAATTTTTTTGGGAAATGTTTGAAAGCAAAACTAGTGTTGATTTAACACAACTAAAACTGAAAACAATATCAAAAGTTTAAAAAAAGGTGATGAAATGGATAAAGTAGTTGCAACATTTTTTTGGGTTGCGGTGTTCCTCTCAATGTTATTAAATGAAATCATTTCAAGTGAAAAATTATAACCATATTAGACATTACAATTTGGGTATGTTTGTCGAAGTTACGAAAAATTAAAAACAACATTGTTGAATGAGGTGAAACAATGATTTGATCAAAGATTTGGACATTTTGTGAAGAAAAGTTGGAAAGAAACTAGTTGTATTGTAAAATGTGATGGTTGGACAAATGTTGATAATAGACCATTACTAAACATTTTGTTTGTTTGCCCAAAGGGGGATTATTTCTTTGTAGGCAGTTGACACAGGTGGCAAGATTGAAAGTGGCAACCTTCATTGTTGACACAATTTGTGAAACATTTAAAAAAAAAAGTGGGAAGTATAGATGTTGTGCAAGTGGTGACTAATAATGCAACAATAGACAAGAAGAGTGCTAGAAGAATTATTATAAGGATAAATATCCTCATTATGTACTTATAATGATCTTGTTTTGGAATTTCTATCAAATCTGGGTATGAAATGCTAAAACTCAGCATTTAATGCACAAGGTTCGAGAGAAATTATAGTAGTTGTACACGTATGAGCAGTGAAAATATATGTAGCAGCAGTGAAGGCGCTCAGGAAAAAAGGAAACACAGGATGAAACTCAGTTCACCACCAAAATTGGTGGAAAAACTAGTTTGGGCCCCAGTTATAATTTCCTTTTGTAAAATTTTCATTCCCAGTTACGTGTTTGATGCCCTATTATGCCGAAACTAGCTGTTCTCGCCCCTCTTAATCGCCTTGAAAAATTGGCGGAAAAACTAGTTTGAGTCCCAGTTATAATTTCCTTTTGTAAAATTTTCATTCCCAGTTATGCGTTTGATGGCCTATTATGCCGAAACTGGCTGTTCTCGCCCCCCTTAATCGCCTGAAAAATTGGTGGAAAAACTAGTTTGGGTCCCAGTTATAATTTCCTTTTGTAAAATTTTCATTCCCAGTTATGCATTTGATGCCCTATTATGCTTAAACTGGCTGTTCTCGTCCCCCTTAATCGCCTGACTTTACGGATAACTCTATTGTTCAGAGAATTTTCAAGTGAGGAAAATAGTTTGGAATTATTAAGACTAGGAGATACTCGATTTGGAACAAAATTTTATCATGTTGGAAAGATTGCAGAAGGTCAAGAACATCAATTCAACAAATGGGTATGAGTTCAAAAGGAAAAAACTTGGATTTGTTCACATGAAAAAGATGATGTTGAATGTGCACCTTTTGAGAGTAGTCAAGGAAATGCTTGCACATACTTGGTGGAGCTCTTCTGGATCTGAAGCTCCAAAACTGCAAAAACCTTTGCTGTGAGAATTTTAAAGTCAAGTGACTATAGCATCTGGCATTTGAAAGGAATTGGAGTACATTGACAAAAAAACGAAACAGATTGACTTCGAAAAGAACTACAGATTTGGGTATTTGTATTCAGTAGTTTGCGTTTGAAAGAGAGGATTTTTGATCCGAATTCTAAAGAAGAATTTTGTAGAATGGGCTAGTGATCAGGATGACCCACCACAGTCTTGGTCATTTGCTGCATTGCCAGATCCAAACATTAGGTGAAAAACCGTTTGATGATTGCACCATTGCAGCTCCCCATCACACAAACCTCCTCCCTCACACTTTGTGAATTCGAATGTGCATCAATCAAGACTTTGATGCCCTGGTCCTGAAGTCCTAGAGGTGTAACGTCTGCAATTCTCCACTGCATCTCCCCATCCAAGCTAAACTGCGTTTTCTTCTTCTTCTTCTTCTTCTTGTTCTTGTTCTTGTACCATCCATTCATTTCCTGCAGAAGCCGTGACAGAAAACACGTTGAACAGACGAAGCGAAGCTTAGAGCAGCAGCATTAGGGTTTGGAGCTGGATTAGGGTTTGAAGCTCCATCCTCGATGCCTACGCAGTTTGAGTTCTGCTTTCCCGCCATGCATCGCCGTTTTGCTTGTGGTCTACATTTGTGCCTGTGAGCAGCTTCTCTTCTTCTTCTTCTTCTTCTTCTTGACACTGCTGCCTCTACTTTTGTCTACGAGACTCGCATGAGACGAGAATCGCAGCGTTGCTCTGGTCATCATGGCGCCTCTTCCTCGTCGACGCGTTCTTCAAATCCCTGATTCTGACGAAGACGACGACAACAATGACGATACTAGTGTTGTTGCTCCTGCGGCGGCAACACATTCTTCTTCTGTCCCCGCACCCGCACCTGTTGCTGCTGCTGCTGCTGCGGTGCCCACGGAGCACTTGTATCCACCTCCGCCGCTGGTGTTTGCAGCAGGGAATGAGACCTGTAGAGCAGTACACGAAGTGCTGGCCAGGAGAGGACTTGTGATCAAACCCACATACTTGGCTGTGTGTCTACAGGAGTTGAGTACTTCGCAACCTGGGTTTGCAAATGCGCTCCTGGAAAGACAAGCGGAGCTTTGCTTCGCACATTTGTTGATGGCGGATTTCAATCTTGTAGCCGCGGGTTCTTCCTTGCCGCCATCCTTCCATCTCCTCCATGCCATCGAGCTTCCCGGACCTTTCATTCTACAGGTAAAGGAAATCTCTCTGGACGAGACGGAAGACTTCTATAGAATTCTTTCTCTTCAGACAGATTTCTGCGTTTTCTTCAGAGGATCTGTTGCAGATTCTTCTAGGATGCTCTTACTAGGCATCTTTCTTTGGATTTCCATCAAACAAGGTTTTGCATGCAATCTCTATGTCTCTGTTTTGTCTTAAGCTTTTGGCAATGGTGTGAGCCTGTTGTGCAAGCAATATGTCCATGGCTTTTCTTTGTCTTGGAGTTGTGCAATAGCAAGTGAAGAAGAAGAAGTGTTTTGCATCCAATTTTCATGAATTTTTTTCTTCAGAGGATCTGCAGCAGTTTCATCTGGATGCTTTTACAAGGATGTTGCTTTGGATTTCATCAAACAAGGTTTTTTGCATGCAATGTCTATGAATTTCTGTTTTGTCTTGAGCTTTTGGCAATGGTGTGAGCTTGTTGTGCATGCAATATGTCCATGATTTTGTCTGCCTTGGAGTTTTGCAATGGCAAGTGAAGCAGAAGTTTTGTAGGGTTTAGGGTTTAGGGTCTTGAGCTTTCACAATGGTGAGCTTGTCCATGTAATATGTCCATGACTTTGTTTGTCTTGAGTCCTTGCCTGTTTTGCTATAATACATAACCTTGCATGACAGCACTCTTGTTTTGTTGGCACACCTTCTCATCATCATCATCATCTGGACTTTTTAGGGTTTTCCTCTACGGGTTTTGCGAGGGTTTTTTTTCTTCTTAACATGTAAAAATATTCCTGGCATTTCAAGGCATCAAATTGTCTCATTTGTTTGTTTGTTTATTCATCTCCAAGTTTGGAATTACACACAATGTGAAGGCAGTCAGTCGTATATTGTGACCTTGAATTCCTCTGATATATATCAGCAGAAACTGTTTTTTTATCATTGGGGTTGAATCAGGTGGATGAGATCAGTGACATGGGATCGCCTCTGCGAGACCGCTACCAGGAACGTGTTGCATCTGCACACAGATGTTTGAAGTTATCAATGACTGATGGTGTACAGCGTGTTTTTGGGATAGAGTACCGACCTATTGCTTTACTCAAGTGTTTTTTGCCTGCTGGGATCAAGGTGCTTCTATATCTTCCTTTCTTCAGTGATTTAACAGGCTGATAGATGTTCATTTAATACAAAATGCAACTCTCGTCACATGCTGGAGATCCCTCTTAAAAACTGTGTTTCTTGCTTGGCTGGGGTTCAGATTTGTCTAAGAAACGTACATGTGAAGCGTGGAATTTTCCTGCTTGTTCCTGAGGTTGTGGAAATACTAGGAGGTTTCGTGCAGTTGCTGGAGGCAGCCCGACAACGTGCAGTGCAAGAGATTAATAAACCTGCTCGTAGTAATCGGTATATACCTACTGCTGGAGACCATCTCCATTCCATGATGACATTCCTCATTCCAACTAGGATGCTGAGCTTTCTTTAGAACAGCATTGCTCACTGATGCCTTTTAGTCTTGTGTAACCATTGTGTACCCTTGTGTACCCTTGTGTTAGAGCTGCTGCACTTCTAATTGGTGGGTTTTCATAACCAATTACATGCCTTGTGCAGAACTCGTAGGGGAAGGACTGAAAATCAGTCTTTGGTACAAAGGGCAACAGCAGCAGCTTGGAAAACTGACCATGCAGATGCAACTGAAGCAGCAGCAGCAGTACAAGCAAACACCAGTGAGCAACCAACCAGGTCTGCACAGGAAACTGTATCAGGTGGTTTTTTTTCTTTCTTTCACTGAGGGATTCAGCCACAAACTGAACCATATATGGGTTGGCACAATGGTTCGGGATTGACTTACAATGCAGCACAGTGTTTGTGTAGGTACGGTGTTTGAATCTGGAACTTATCAGGGTGCTGGCCTGCGATCAATGGAGGGAGTTCCAAGTGTTCAGCACCGTGCAGCAGTATCTGGCACTGAAGCTAGAGTGATTGTCTCAGCTGTTCAAAGAACAAATGCTTCTGGTGAGCAGACATTAGTGGGTACCTCAGGGAGGCAAACATTGAGCATCCCAAGTTTTCAAATGAAGGATTTGCGGATGTCAGTTGTGGAGGATGCACAAAGACAATCAATATCTCAGCAGTGGGAGCACAGAGCTTCATCCCAACAATCAGCTCCAGAGAATATTTCACTGTCACCAATGAAAATGGACAGCAAATTATTAATTGGGTCACGGAGAGTCAGTGTAATCAACGAAGCAGAACCCTCTGATGTGTTGCAGAGGACAGTTTCTATTCAACCTCATCCAGCTGCTGGTAATGTCTGGTATCATGACACTGGAATAGCAACAGAAACAAAGAAAAGATTAAGAAGCTTGACCAGTTGCCCTTCCATGTACCCTTGTGCAGGTCCTCAGTGTAGTATTTGCCCAAGCAGTTTGTTCCACAGCTATAGTTGCCAGAAAAAAGAATTGGAGTCAATCAGGACAGTATCATGTGCTGCAGACATTCATGAAAAAATAAGAACAAATTTTCGGATTCCATATGAGATTGCTAAAAGTATTGGGGTCAGCTGTTTGTTTGCCAATTAACAATGGCACTGAACGTTTTGCTTAAAGCTAGGTTAAATTTTTGTTTCATAGAGAAGAAAGTTGGTCTTGAGGTACTAGTTTACATGCTCCAATTGAAATCTATCTTGCACCTGGTGAGATACTGTGGTGATGCAGAAATTGCCTTTATGTTTGAAACAAAGAGTCTGATGAATGCTAGAAAAACCATTTTACTACCTATGAGTGATGATAGACACATTTGCAAGCCCATGACAAGAATCAGAAGTCTTTGAATGATCCTTGATGATTTCTTGAATTCCAGCTTGGTTGTTGTAGGTGATGGGATAGACACTCCCATGGACCTGGACAGTGATGAAGAGGATAAATGCAATCAAGGCAATGTTGCAGCTGGAGCTGCATGTAGTTCAACCTCTGTTTACAGCCAGTTGCCTTTCACATATATGGCTTTGTTAAAGGAGAAGTGCAGTTCCAAAATGGGTTCAGGCATGTTTACTAGTGGAACCATAAAGGTGTTGTTGCTTCCTTTTCTCTTGGCCTTGTATTGCCCCCAGTGTATTAGTGTTGACTTCCACTATCCGCATGTTTACTGAAGATCTACAATCTGTATTTGTTGGTAGTCATCTGCTACGCCTAATACCTGAAGCTAACTCATGGAGACTGGAAGCAGTTCTCTGTTAAAGGACCTTGTCACTTTACCTCTGGATTTAACAAGAGTGTACCCTGATGTGGCAGTGTGTCCTAACAGGTGTGAAAGATTTCCAGTTTAAGGCAGGTGATGAGTTCAGGCTTATTGTGTATGTTGATGATGGCAGCCTTACATCAGAGGTTCTTATTCACAATCAGGTGAAGCATCCAATTTGGTTTGTCTTCCACACCACTGACTAGAGAGGGGAGGAGATTTGTGGGGAAAGGATATGTGATGATCTGGTAGTGACAACTTTTTTTGCTGCTTTCAGGTAGTGCAGTCCATGGTGGGGTTTTCTGCTAAAGAAGTCAGCAATGCGCTAGCCAGCTCCAACCAGCAAGAGTTGCAGGACATGAAGAATGTTATGATGGAGTTTCAGACCTTCCTGAAGAAATTTGAGGTTTTTCCAAACTGCCTTTACCTGGCCTTCCTGTCATCAGTACATGAACACAGAGGGAACACAGAGGTCTCTGTGGGAATTTTTTTTCCAATTGAACCTGAATAACTCCTCTCTGCAGCAGTAAATTTTGCTACCCAATTATGTGATTCTGTTCATTAGTATTTTGTTTGTGTTCCAGTTCACCAAACAATTGATCTACTCCAATGAATGACTTGATCTAGGGGTTGATGGATGTTGAACTGAGGGACACGCTCACCATCCCAGTTGTTCTGAAGATGACAGAAAGTGCCAATGCAATTGATGCAAACATTTTGCTGCAGCGAGTGAGCAACTCTTGGTCCATGCAACCCTGAACAAGAACAGAAGGTCCATAAACATTTTCACTTGCATATACCTGCTAGCCAATGGTTGAAGTCAAGAACACAGCTGCAGTAGTTTGCTAAAAGAACGCAACGCTTTCTCTTTTTCAGTCAGAAACTGTTCAAACTGTGTAACATGACAGGAAAAGTGGAATTATAAATAGGAAATCAACTTCTGCTTTTGCCTTTGCACATATGACAAAGCCTTGACAACAATATCTGAATTTCTTGCAGCAAATAACAGATGCTCCTTGAAAGAAAGCTAGCAAATAGTAACAATGGATAGACAGTTTTTCCCAGCTGAGTGAGCCTCTTTGGAAAATAGAAATCATGTCATCAAATTGGCTGTAACTGGTTTCTGCTGTTTCACTTCACTGAGTGAAAATGTTGCATCTTCATATGCAAAACTGTAAATGCAATGCAGAAAGAAGTGTTTTGCTTCAGATGTGTGCTACTGAGGAACTTGTGTGTGTGTGTGTGCACAACAGTGTGTATATTGGCTTGTGTACAATGGTGCCATGTATTGGCTCCAAATGACTAGGGAATGACGTACCTTACATTAGGTCCCGCATTTTGAGGTTTGTTCACCAGGTGGTGTTGACATGAAGTTCGAGTTCATTTCCTGAGGATTTCATGGAACATAACTTCCTATTTTATCTATTGCTGGTTTGAAACTTGCCATTGATGGGGGGGGGGAGGAAAGAGCCATTATGTGATAAGCTGCTTGCTCTTCTTATACCTGTAGCACTGTCTTCTGAACTCAACATGGAACATTTCTTAATTTTAACTGTTGCTGGTTAGCTTCCAATGATAAGCCGTTTCTTCTACTACCTGTCACTCTTGTCTTTATGAACTGTACTTGCTCTTATACCTGTAACACTGTTATAAACTGTGCCCTTGCTCCCTAGACTAAACAAACGTTCTGTTTCCATGACCATCCCTCAATAAGATCTTGATGCTCTGATTGGCTGTCATGTCATGCACAGATATGCGTTTGTACTTAGTAAATTTTGCGTAGCAAAACTTCTTTTGGCCAAGTATCCTTACAAAGCCAGGCCAAAGGCAGCCGTAGCACCTTTCTTGACATTTAAGGATAAACAACTGGTTTGCTCTGCTTATCATGAACATACCTCAACAACTGGCTTGAGAGTGCTGGTTACCATGAAAACTCTTGCTGCCAAGGGACTCCAATATTCAGAATATTCACAGCAACCTGTAAAACTGTACTTCTGAGGGAAACCCAATTTGATCAGACTTTTGTTTCTAAGAACAAAGAAATTTTGGAGACCTGTCTCATCCCACACAAGAGTTTCCGTTCTATCAACACAACTTCAGTCAGATTCCTGTTTCTCATTGCACACAGTAAAGAAAACATCAATACTTCAACAACCTGCAATATCTTTAACAGTTTATAAAGAAACAAAGATCAAGACATATTTATTTACGGCAATCTTCAGTAGTACATTCCAGTGAGAACAATGAGAGAGTGCTCTTCTATATAGCTTTCACAAACAGACCAAGAGCACACTACAGCTTTCAGCAGAACGAAATAGGAGCGTTGTACTGTAGAGCTAGCTGTGGGGCTGCTGCTGCTGCAACATTCACAACAAAAAGCAGTTCTCTCCTGTGCTAATCACAAGGCAAATGGGAAAAAAACAAGAATTCCTAAATGCTCCAAGCTGCAGCTGCTTAAGTGTCTTATACAGTATACCACAGAAAGCACTCTTCTGCCTGTGTCTGTCTCTGTGTGTGTGTCACACAGCTACTGAAGTCTCTTACATTATACCACTAAAGCAAAATTCCAAGCCCCAATAAAGTCCTATGCAGATTTCCCCAAAAAGAAAACACCATCTGATACACTACATAGTTATTGTTGGATCATCATTCCAAAGTCAGCATCTCTGAACATCCAAAAGACCCCATCTTCTTTCTTTGTCTTCATTCTTCTTCTCATGTCTGAGTAACTAGCATTTCACTACAGATTTGACACTACACTCTTTTATCCTAAACAAGATTGAAGAATCCACAGCAAACAGCAGCCTCACACAGAGAGGTTTTTGAAAATCATGACATACAATGATGGCATGACTTCAAATCCAAGGACCAGCATTGATGACAACTTCTATGAGAGGATGAAAGAATAAGACAAAAAAAAAAATACAGGCAGCAAACTCATCAAACCTAACTCGTCAAATGTTCCATCAGAGAACCAACCAACAAACAGATTTGTGTAGCACCCATGCAGAAGATCTCCCAAATAGCCTGTCCACCCTTTCTCCACTCTTGAATGCTCTCCAATATCAAAGTTCTGACCTTCCATGTTGTGTTGCATTGTATGAGTGTGCTCTTATCTCTAATACGTACCCATTGGTGGCATGCCATATGCAGGCATGCCACCATAACCTGGCATCGGCATGCCACCATCAAAACTGCCACCCATTCCAGGTAGTGGAGGAGCTGGTAATGCCAAGGGCAAAAGCTGTGCATACATGTTTGATTGAGCAACCAGATTCTTCTCTTCGTCTTCTTTGGACCTAGCCTCTAAAGATGCATCATGCTTGTCCTTGACCAGTTCGTCCACTTTTGTCAAGTACTCTCGCAGTAACTGTAGGATGTACGGGAAGGCAAAATCTATAATGCCATGCATCCAGGCCAGCTCCATTGCCACATCAGCACGAATGAGATCATAGCAGGTGTACAAGCATGCAGCGAAGCATTCTTTCTTGCCCTGGTCAACAAAGAAAGTGAGCAACTCTTCTGCCAGCTCCCGGTCTCCTGATTGTGATGCAGTCTCCATAGCATCCTTGTACAGATTATCCTTCTTCGAAAGAGTGACTGATTGGCGCCATCTTCCAGCCTTCTTGTAGATGTAGGCTGCAATTCGTCTGATTTCCAGAAGCTCGTGTTTCTCAGTCCTTTGTGCCATGGATATTTGATCGAAGTTATCATACAAATCAATGGATTCCCTGAGGCGCTCATAATCTTCCTCCTCAAGGTAAAGCTCGTTGAGAGCTTCATTCACAGCACTGTTGTTTGAACTCTGCACTGCCACCATGTATGGCTTCACCAGGGGCAGATGTCCAGCCTTACGCATCATATCTACCACACGGGTGTGGTCAACTCGGGCAGCTAAGACATTGAGAAGATCGTTGATGAGCCCAGGGTGCTCTTCAAGATAGAAGTATGCAGCTTTGTAGTAAAGCTCCACATTTGCAACCTTGACAGCAACATCCTTGAACTGCATGTGGTCCCAAGCCTCTGGGGAATGGCTCATCATGGTTGCAGCTGCATTGTCATACTCATCATACTGAATATACAGATATGTAAGCTCCTGCCAATGCTGTTGCTCATCACAGACACGGATAAGCTTTGGAATGTTGATGCGGGTGACAAAAAGTTTGAGATGCTCCATCAGCTTCTCAGGACGGTACCTGGCATACAGAGTTCCAAGCTCTGTGAAGATACCCATATGAGCACGCTCCAACCCAAGCCCACTTTCCATGAGCGTAATGAGCTCATCAAAGCGGCCCTTGTTCTGGTAGTAGCTACTGACCTCTTCCAAGTCATCAACCTGGACAATGACATTGAGACCACAGATTTGTGCAAGACGAAATTCTTCAGCATCAACACAAGCAAAGCATACTTCCTTCCATGTCCGAGCACTGTTTGCCTTCCGGGCAGCATCAACTGCTGCTTGGAACTGCTGAAGCTTAACAAGGGTGCTTGCAAGCCGGCCCCAGTTTGAAATATGTGTAAATATCAGCTTGGCAGCTTCATACAGTGCGTCATCAAACAGGCGGTCACCAACAGACTGCAAGTTGGCCACATTTGGCTGAAGAATGAATTCCTCAATGTCCCCGAGCCGATCAATCTTAGCATATGCATATATCAATTCAGAGTCCACCCTGGGCTCCTTCACCTTCTTGCGTACCATGAGCAAGTACTTAACAAGATCCTCATATGCCCTGACATTAGAAGCCTCATTGATGACCTCATTAAATTGAGTAGCATCATTAGCCTTGATAAATGACTCAATTGCATCACTGACAAGCCCTTCCCTCAACTGTGCCTTACCAACCTGACTCCACACCTCATCCTCTTCCACTCGGGCTGCGAACTCAACAGCCCGATCAATGCTGTGGATGTTATCCAAAAGCACATTCACTGCTTGCACATTAAGGTTGAACTTCTTGAAGATGGCAAATGCTTCCTCATACAACTCTGCACCAACAGCAATTTCTCCTACTGCTGGGCCATCAAAGTTGTCCAACCTGTTGATGTAGTCCATGACTCTAGACTTATCTGCTTTGATTGCGGTGAGAATGAGCAAGTTTTGCAGGTTGGGATTGCCACTGAAAGCAGAGTTTTGAAGGACAATCTTTTCAAGCAGCTCAATCAGCTCATGGGGCAAATCTGCTGTCATGAAGGCCTTGACAGTCGCTGAAACCTGCTCTGGGTTCTTGCTCTCTGGCAGTGCTGTGGACACAACTTGGTCAATGAGCTGCCGCCTGCAAGGATTCTCAGGGTCAAGCACCTTCGCCCAGAGCTCTGGCTCCATTCGCTCCACCACATATCTTGCTTGCAGCTTGAACAGTGAGTTCTTGTTCGTAACATTGACAAGTTCATCATCACATAGGCCACGCCGATATGCAACAACTGCAAGAGTAGGATCACGCTTCTCACAGTACTTACCCACAACCCGGGAGTCGTAGTAAGGATTGGTGGTGAGGAAGTGCTCTGGATTGTTGTTGGTATCAACAATAATTTTTCCAAGAGCATTGTGCACATGCACATCTTGACTCCCTTCACTCACCAGATGCTCCAAAAATTGTGTCAGCAATCTCAGTCGGTTGCGCTTCTCACACTCATCAACAAGAGGCTCCACTGGCAGCAGAGATCTGACTGACAAGATGAGACCCTTGATGAAGTCTTCTGGGCAGTCATCATCTATCAGTTGACCTACAACCAAAGGAGCATTCTGTGGATTAACCTTCTGAACATAACCCTCAATGTACCGGAGCATGTTGTTGGAGTAGAGATAATGGGTGAGATCAGGCACAAATCCATGGCGATCACAGACATTGATAAGTGGCCGTGCATCTGGTAGCTTTGACTCCATCAAGAAGTTCTTGGTTCTCTCTGGAGGGTAGAAGTTGGACTCTCTGGTGACACGCTCCACTTCTTTGATTTGGCCAGTCCTTGCTGCAGCCTCAATGTACTTATAGTGGATTTCAGGGTCCTCACTGGAGCTCAGGTATGCCCCAAGGAAGAAATAGAGCCCCTCATAAGACTTGAACTGTTCAAACAGTTTCACACATGAATCCACACCCAGCTGCTCTGCATATTCCTTAGCCACCTGGACAATGATCTGCAGATTTCCTCTCATGTTCACCACCAGAAGCTCCTTCATGCAATCCAATGCCCATTCTCTAGACAGAGTTCCAAAAAATTCCACCAAAGCCTGGGGCTCAATGGCATGAGTGTTGATAACAACACGCTTAATGTCATTCAGCTCTGTGTAATGCTGAAGAGCCCGCATGTAAAGACCAGCTTTTTCACAAAGCTGTGCAACTCGAGGACGGTCGTAGTGACTGAACATTCCATTTGCCAGTATTGCATCAGCAACATTGGGGAAAGTGACAAGGTTTATTTCTAAGACCTTTGTCTGAAGCAAACTGTGTTCAGGCAAATTAGGCTTCAACACATCCAACAGAAAAGCTGTTGCCTCTCTTATCATGTTACGCTGGAGAAACAAATCTGTGATGGTGTTGTAGTCCACTGGACAACCACCTTCCAATTGTGACATCATGAGGGCAAAGTTGACTGCACCCTGGGGATCTGATCGTAGGATTGACTGCAACAGAAACAGATAATCTGGAGTGTAGCCAACCTGCTTGGAATAGATGAGGATTTTATCAAACTCCCTGCGCTCAGCAAATGCTGCAACTACTTTTGGTGTAGCCCTGGCCTTGATGTAGATCTTCAGAGCCATGTCATTGTCCACAGTCTTCACAAGGTCTCCCAGCTCCTCACTGCATTCCAGCTTGTCTTCTGCTAACCAGTTCTCCAGCAGGTTCTTCTTGTTCTGGTTCACAACCAAGCGGGAAAGCTCCAAAGACTCAAAAGCATTTAACTTCCCCTTTGTCAACAGAGTCCCAAAATATTGCAGCAGAGGTGAGGTCTGTCCTGGCTGCACAGGAACACTCTGGAATTTGGCAACTGTGTCTGGTGTCCGCAGAATACCCTGGGGTGAATCTGCTGCAAGGTCTGCAGCTTCCTTGTACTTCATCTGGGCAAACAACTCTTGGAACCGTTGTACTACCTGAATGACCCAGAACCCATACACCCATATCAATTAAAATGTCTGATAAAGCAAATGGCAGGACAAGAAGGAAATGGAATCAGATTTGACACCATCTCTTAGGTTCTCCAAGGAACAAAACAACGGAAATACCCTGTGTTCAGATCCAAACATTCTGATTTGAAGATTCAGAGATATGCTAGGGTTGAAGTCACATACCAGGTTCTCAGCTCCTGGAAGATTACCACGCTTTGCAAGGCTAACTGCAAGCTCCAAGTTGTTGAGCTGACAAAAACCAACAAAAATTATGACTTAGCACAGAACAGGGAGGAGACCATCATCTGGAAGGATACACAAACTGTCAGTGAATGCAGATCCTGAAAAGGAGCTCATTGGAGATCCTCATGTTCAGCAACAGATACACCACAAACAGCCAACTCACAAAATGCATTATAGTGCAACTATGTTCCATCTGAGCAAAAACTCTTTTGAGATTATTTGATACCTGATTGCTGACAAATGGAACAATAGTTGCCTCATTCACTGTGGCAAGAAGCACTTGTCCTCGTCGATTCATGGCATAGAATCCACCCACAGAAGGAGCATCCGTTGTCAAGAAGATGGGATCAGGGCTGATGCGGTTCCGATAGACAGCTGTGGCAGTCTCCAAGTCATACACAAACAGGAGACCGAGCTTGGTGATCACATAAATGAGCTTGTACTTGTCAGAAATCTGCATTGCAACAGGGAAGTCATCTGCAAAATCTGGAGGAAAGAAGAGATCTGCCTGTTTCTTGGAGAATCCTGGTTTCCCTGCCTGAGCACCCAGCTCAATGACATGCAGCTTTGATGTAAGCTGGCCACCACTGATCGATTTCGTTGCAAACGCAATCAAGAGTGATGGAGTCTCACTCCCTGCAACCTGGAAAGAGGCAAATGATGCAGCATGAGATTCTAATGCCTGACTCCGCTGCTGATCAACTGAAAACAGCTGCATGTTTCCTTTGACAAGCTGTGGTCGCTCTGGTGCTCCAGGTGCAATGCCAATAAGCACAAGCCACTTCTCTGATGGATCACAACGATAGTTTATGATCTGGTTGGCATTCAGATTCGCCGTCCTGTCAAACATCTTCACTGGCTCCGACTCGCCTTCGAGGGACCAGTGATACACCGCTGTTTGTGTGACAAGTCCCAGCAACTTCCCTGTAATCCATTTCCAGAACACAACCTGCTCAGGAATCTGGTAAGACTTCATCTTGGCTTTGAGCTCGATGTTGAAGATCTGGAGATGGTCTTGAGTGGTGCCAGGGATCTGAGCCTTGAGTGCCAGGATCCTGCTGCTGGGGTTCATCAAGGCAGAGTCCGCCGTGATAGGACGCCGTAGCGGTTGTGAAGGCATGGACATGTCCACGATGACCACACTGTTCTGCGGCGATGTCTCCCGCACACAGATGAACTTGTCAGACTCCATTGTAACATGCGTGAAGGTGATAAACTGTTGGTTGATGCCCAGGCTCGTCAGCGTGAGAGCCTCCTTCATGGTGATGGGGGCGCTAGCAGCCGCCATGGCGACGAGCGTAATGGCGTGCAAACCTCTTCGATCAGAACGGAACCAGAACACAAAGCGAACTGCAACACATGCAACAAAACACACAAGGAGACAGTGTGCTTTGTTTTTCCCCCCACCACAAAGCTTCAAACCCGCTTCAACACATCGAGAAGAAGAAGAAGTAGTTCAGCCTTTCGGCGTAGAAAGAAACCTTCCCTGTACAGGTCAGATCCCCAAAGCAAACACACACAACAAACAATCTCTTCTGTCAGCAAAGAAGTTTCTCTTTCTCGATCTCTCAAGTCTGAAAAACCCATACGGAAAAAACAACACTCTCGGAAGCAGATCACATAGAAAAAGAAACAACAACAACAGATCAAAACACAAACACAGAGAGACAGAGACACAGAAGGCGAATCAAATCTCTAAACAAAACACCGAATCCGAAAAGGATACATAGTACTTACCGCCGGACTACCGAATCTCCGATCTCCGATCAATCGTTCCGTTTCCGTTTCTGCAAATGTGTTTAGCAGCAACGGCAATGTCGGGAAAATAAATAGAAGGTAAGAACAAGAAAAAGGAGATCGATCGCGAGATGGATCGCACGAACAGACTGTCTCCCTCTCCCCTCTCCCTTTACCCCCCTTGAAACCCTAGTCTGCCCTAATAATGCACATTTAGGGTTTGAGCGCGCACGCGAGCGAGCGAGCGAGAGAGTATACAGCTTAATATGACCAAGTTGATTGCCAGCTTTCTGGACGGCAACTGATGGATGAGTTGATCGCCCGGTTTCTGGATAGCAACTGATGGATGTGGCATTCTGAGTTGATCGCCAGCTTTCTGGACAGCAGCTGATAGATGCAGAATTCTGAGTTGATCGCCAGCTTTCTGGACAGCCACTGATGGATGTGGCAAATCAGCAGTGAATGCAGCACTGTTTTGTCACTATGGGTTTCCTGCCATTTGTTATGCCAGAGCAGCCTGTCAAGAACTACTCCACAAATTGGAAGAAACTGTTGATTACATTGACGATGAGGAGCATCTGGGATGCTGCACGAATCACCTGGACTCCTCTCATCAGCATCCGTCACAGAGTTCAGAGACCCACAGTTTCTGATTCAGTTGGAACACCTATTTGTTGAACAAAGGTCCTCTTGTGTGCTGGAGGCCTAAGGTGAAGGGGGGTTTTGGTGATGTGGAATGGCCACTGGAGACTGGGATGTACTCATCATCAGGTGCTGTTTGCTCTCACTCACTTGCAATTACCATGTAGCAATTCCCCAAAAACTGAAGAATGAGAGGCTAGCCAACAATGAAGGATCATGGCAAGACTCAGTTGCCTGTAAGGATTAGTCAAATCTTCTCCTTTTCACTTCAAGGGCTTAAAGCATTATCCTGCATTTAGGTCTTTTTTGTCCCAGAACTGATCATTTGGTGAAGTGAGGACATCGCAGATAAGAGTACACGGACAGCATCTTGGCTACATAATGCTCAGTGAACAAATCTAAAGGGGGAGCTCTAGGGGCAGCAGCACTGGGCCATTTGCTTCCACCTTCTTCACTATCAGATCAGAGAGCCTTGTGTGAACTTGTTGAAGGATTTGTACTTTGCTTATGTGCTCTCACTCTTGGGTATGTCTATGGCACTGTGCCAGGAAGTTTGGAATTGGAAAAGTTTGCAGTTTTCGTGTTTTGTTGGTGTTTTCCTGTGCTTTCCTTTGGGATGTGAGCTAGATTTTTGCATCTTTGGTGCCAAGAGTTGTCAATCTATGGACTGGTTACAAGTTTGTGTATCCATGGACACAGGAGGGACACAATGTGAAGGACTTTGAAGATACATGATGTGCTCCTTGCAACACCTTGGCTAGGCAAGCTGCACTCTACCAGAGTGCAGTATCAAGCAGATGTGCAAGTTCATCATAATCCAGTGAAGCTTTTGTGCACCATCATTTGCAGACTTTCCAGTCCAGGTTTGAAATTGCCCCACCAGAGTATCACCACAAAGCTGGCAGTCACTAGATGATCTGCACTTGCATAGCTGATATGTACTTGATCTAATAACTGATAGATCTTGGAACATGATATCTTTGAACAATGCAGGCAGCTGATGTCCTGACAACCTGGTCAAGCTCTTGTGCATCCACTGTCCATGGAGATCCTGGAACAGCAGACCTGCTTGGTGGGCTTATTGTAATGGTATGAGCTCTTTCATGCTCTCTTGTGATCACTCCAAATAATGGCACAACATTGACATGTCAGAGGAATCTGCACAACTTTTGGTTGGCTCAAGTGTACTGATGATTTTGATGACATTCCAAAAACGAAACAACATTTGTACATGAAAGCATCATTGCCTTGTTGAATGCAGATCTACCAAGGTTAAACTTGATTTGTACCACATGTGGCCTTGAGACTTTTATACAGCTTTTAAGAAGTTGGTATCACTTCATAAAAGCAGCTGTTTTGATTTGTAAAACACATTTGAAAGCAGTTGTTGAATTTGTATTTGCCAAGTGTTCAGGAGTCCTCAAACACTTGATTTAGATATGTTGTCTGCTTCATCCTCGACACCCATTGGTATTGTGTAGCCATCATCAATTATGTGCAATATGCTTACTGACTGCAATCATGAACTTTTAAGTGAAGGGTTTGATTTATATTTCTTCATTCATTTGTTTGACTACGTTTTCAGTACAAATGTTGAGGGGTAGGAGCTACAGCCATGTTTCCAAAGGGAAGGAAGAGAAGAAGGCGACTTGCTTGAACCTCTTTTCATTTCCTAAACATCCGGTGAATGATTTCTCTCCCCAAACTTCCCATGCCTTTCTAATTCTTTGAAACACCATATCAGTGTGCTTCATGTTTGTATCCAATGGTATGCTATGGCTTTTGCACATGAGAATGCCAAAACAACTTCAACTTTTATGTTTGAACTTCAAACATTTTGGTAGGACTTTGGATAGTAGGACCTAAGGATTTACAAGTCAGAGGCTTTTTACCTGTGGACTTCAGTGCTACCTATGCTTTAGGATGGGTAAGGTTCATGGGTGGAGGACATACCCAAATTGTAGGGCTACACTTGGCTACTGCCTCATCTAGGCCCTTGATTTTGGGAATGCCACCACCATGGATCCTTACCCTACACTGATTGCAGGCAAATGTCATGATACCCATTCTGCTTGCCCAATTAGACATGTGTTTCTACACTTGACATTCTTGTTGGACCTTGGGAAACTTTTTATTGTGTGCAAAAATTCCTTTGTTGTTTGCACATAAGCAAAAAAATGTCAGAATTTTTTCTTGATGTCACAGTTAATATCAAAACATTTATTTGGAAACTTCATTTAATGGGCTTACACAATTAGGGTATAGCATAGTGTCAAGTAGGAAAACATAATTTAGTCCATGAGCACCAATTTTCTTTTTTGGACAAAAAAGTTGTGAAAGTTTTGAACTTGTTTTTGTTATTCTAGTGTAAGTTTGACTAGTTTTAATATCAATAAATTGAAAAACAACTCAGTGGAGCACATGATACTAGAAACATCTCAAGAAAAGTTTTTTAAAAAATTTGTGTTTTTTGGCACCTTAAATGGTGCATTCTAGTTGTTTTTTTTGCAATGGTGAATAATAGCAAGTTCCAAGAGTATACAAGTACTCAATCTAACTAATATAATTAATGTAGAGAACGGAAATAAAGTAAACTAGAAAAAGATTGACTAGTTACTCATCAAAGCCAATTGTAATGGGGACGAAGGCAAGGTATAGGATAAGAAAGAGAAATGGTGCAAATATATGTTCGTATGGCTACCTATGGGTAAGTATGTGCTCTTAAATTATGTGCTCCATTTACCTTTTCCTTACCAAGTTTATTTGTACTTAGTGTAAATAATGGTTTTGAGAAATTAATGATCAAATGGGATACATATTTGTACTCATATTTACATGCAAATATATCCTTGTCAATGACTTATCCATCTACCCTTGATTGAACTAT
>Ga0209208_10003868_pt1 | contig 21397 bp, 13 predicted proteins | sample S1TSphfallax_3_FD_187694 | JGI IMG/M metagenome (GOLD analysis project Ga0209208, IMG submission 187694) | Host-associated microbial communities from peat moss isolated from Minnesota, USA - S1T2_Fd - Sphagnum fallax MG (SPAdes) (version 2) | ecosystem: Host-associated > Plants > Peat moss >...
AAATTTGCCTATAAACAGGATATGAAAGTAAAAAGGATAAAGTATCCTTCACATTTTTGGCTACATGCTAGAACCCAATAGAGAAATCCGGCAGTTTATTTGGCGATACAGGAAACCCAAATAAAGCCAGATTTACAACCACTTTGGAAAAGAATTTAACAAACTGGCTAAATTTTGCCAGGAAAAAAACCCAGTGCTGAAAGATCTGTGCAGTGTGGAGTCAATAGTCGCTGATTAGAGGCTGCTGAGTTGTGGGAGAAGGAGAAAGTGAGAGATATATTAAATGTAAGGACTGGTCAAACTGGTTTCAGGCTTCAGCCACCATCTAAATTGCTATTTCCTTCAGTCGCGGAAAAATCCCAAATTTGGTCGGAGGTTTGAAATAGGAAGTTGCATGCCCACGAGTTTTACATGTTTCAAGGCATTGTGCAATAGTCGGTATCCATGCGACGCTCTACAGCTAGTGACTGATTGGGTCACCCTGCATCTGACAGAGTGACCTAGCATGAACCAAGGTACCCTGGAGGATGGATGGTACTGTGGATGAGATACACTTTTTCATTCTATTCTTGTCACATAGGCTAACCACAGCAATTACCTATGTAGGAACCATGCGCATGCATCTGCTACCTAGAAATGGCCAAGTGCTGTACCTACTTGCCTACCTACATATAAGTACAAACACTCACATTTGCTACCTACTTAACTATAAGATTTATTACTTAGCCAATTACAGAGGCAAATTATCCCATAAGCCTAGAGTCTGGAGTATGCATAAACTTAGAAACAAACATAGGATGAATATAAGCATTCATCTTCATTTTAGATGAATGTTTTATTTTATTATTAAGTTTTTATCCTTGTAAATTGTGAATGTGTAAATTCCAATTTCTTGTTGATTCTCTTGTTGACTAATCAAAGGCTGTTGCAATGATGTTAAATTGTATACATATCAATGAGACTTTTCTGAAATAATTACATGGAACTAATTGGCTTCATGTTGCCCAAAGTATTTAGTACCGTTCATTTTCGATGGCGATGTTTTTCAATTCGGAACCTTCGATCAAGGGTGTATAATCACCAGCTTCTTGGCCTGTGGAGGACAGGATTTGACAAGCTTTTAAATGAAGTTACGTCCCTCTCATCAAAGCAGGCCCGACTAGCTGGCAGGCAAATAGGCAGCATTCATGATTACCCGTGCGAAAAATTGTAAAAACTCACAGCCATCTACAGTTCGCCATGAATTCAGGTACTTTGTACATGAGTTCTACTGCGCGCTTGAGGAGCCCACTCTAACTGTTTGGACATTGCATTGTCTGGTCAACGGCAAATCATCCTAGCAGTACTCGCCGAGTGGCATCAAGTCGGGAGTTCCACGATGGGTATCTTCTGGCAAAATACTCGTCATCTTCCTTCGTAGAACTGAAATCAACGGAAATCAAGCGGCGTTTAGTGCACCTTTGCAATTCTTGGTGCAATAAGATTGGGAGCTGCGATCTGGTGGGAACCCAAGCATGAGCGAGGAAATTACTCTGGTAGACAACAGCTGCTCACGGGCAATTCCTGTATTGGTGCGAGGAATCATCCTGGTCACAGGGATGCTCTTGCAGACAGCCTGCTGCGTGGCTATATTTACAACTGCTCCTGAAGACTGCTCTCTTCACAAGCTACTTGCCGGCTTCATCGACTCGTATCTCGTTTCAGAGCCCGCAGTCTCTCGCTCTTACGCACATACAGTCTCCACTCTCATTCCCACAACGCTGCTAAATCAGTAGTTCTTACGCCACTGGATTCACTCTGAACGTCAGTTTGCATAGCTATCTGAAATTCCAAGCTTCTGTTCTGGGTCTCGGACGAGCAGAACTACTGGTCTACTGGTAGATAACTCATGATTGACAAGGTTCTAGATACGGATTCCTCATCATAACAGTATAGTCCGTAAAGCCTACCTGTGGGACTGGACTGCTTTCTCACAAACAACTGGAGAACATCCTTTCACCATCCCCATAAGTTTTAAGCGCCTCTTTTCCTTTTCTTCTGAAACCGCATACACACACGTTACCTTCACACAATGGCGATCCCGAGTGCTCAGACGAAGGTGATGATCAATCACCCTGATCCCCACCGGTGCACAGAATTTCCCTGCCCTGTGTGCAATCCACCACCACCACCACCACCACCACCAGCAGAGACTTGATCAATGTAGTCAAGTTCAGCTGCATTAATTCGTCCTCGGACAGTTCAAATTTGTTATCTGCAAGGAAAACGTATCCATGAACGGTTTTCTTTGTCGTGACTTCAGAATTCAATTTGCCCACGAATTTCATCACGAACATAATTCATTTGTGTTATTTCTACCTATAGAATTTACATCATACAAAGACGTTGTCCACTTGCTGTTCTAGTTTTTAAATGTGTGCATGTACAGGGTTTATTAATGATTGTTTAGAGTTCCCAAGTTTACAGTAGGGAGTTTAGCTAGTTGGCTAGGCTCTAATATAACAGCTATTATATGTTTTTTCATCCTGATCTGACGCCGTTTAGAAGCTATTCGATTGGCCATCGTACTCTAGAGATCACCAGGATGGTGGAAATAGCTTCCTTTGTAAATTGGATCATTTGATCCTTTGAATAATGGCATATTTACAGAATGTGTGACTCTTCGGTCTCTGAGATTGAATCTGGGAATCCCTCCAGCGTACTATTTGCTCCATCTCTGCCTGTGTGTGGTTTTAGAATGTCGATTCATTGAATAGTTGCAGCGCCGACCTTGGATGTCGATATTGTAGGAATTCAGGTACTTAACACTTAATGACTGCTCTAGCCTCTACCAGACTTGTTACCATTTGATGCGTATATAGATATAAATTCATTTTTCTTTAGGTGAACGACGTCCTAGCTCGGGTTCAGCTTGATGAGCTCCTAAAGGTATCCGTGATAGAACCTGAGATACTACATGTTATTCATGTTCTGTAGCACATTTTGTTGCCATCTGGATGTCGTTAGTTGTATTAATGACTAGAATGACTCGATTAGGATTGGATTCAGTGGTATTTTCTCCGCGTAACGTGCGGCTGCCATTCATGTTCATAGATGGAAATAAGCTATCTAGATTTTGCATGCTACCTTCTTGAATTTAGATCTATCTTTCTGCATGCAAGGTTTTTGGGGGTAAGCCGACCACATGGTCCGCGTCGTCAGTTCACTTATCGATTCAAGATCATCCATTATCTGCAAATAGATAAAAACAGTCAATAGACTTTCCAAACTCGCCTGAAGTTATCAAAAATACACGTTTCATGCGAACTCTCAATGATTTGCCTCGTTCATGACCCCATCCCAGTTTCTCGCCAGGTTGTCGCTGGAAGCTCCCATGCTGACAGGGTGGACAAATAAAGGGCTTTGATGTGCACTGGTCAAATCGTTCCTCGCCTGATCCTTAATATCTGCCGTTCATTGCCCGTCAAACTCGGCGGTCAGAATACCTACTACTATGCCGACTGTTCAATTACGCGACCTGAAATTACTGGACTCTGTCAGTCTTTAATCTTGACTATGTATGCCCAGTGCATTGTTGCAACGTGGGAATGTTACCTTCTTCGAGCTCAATTTCGAAGGGCCTTTTGCACGTCATTGCAATTTCTCCGTAGAATTCAAACAATTCAGTTAGTCATATCCTTGCTTCATGGTCTTGGTTTTCCTTTCCCCCCAAACATCTTTTCAGAGACAAAGTTGACAAGCGACTAAACAGAGGAAGCCACGTACGACAGGAAAGCCCGGAAGGAATATAGAATAACTGAAAGTCTTACTGAAGCCTTTGTAACAAGCTAGTTCCGGGTCGTTCACATAAAAGCGGTCATATCTAATAATGAGATTTTTTCTGCAGCCCTAGTTCCCTAGCACATGACATAGAGATGAGTCACCTTTACTGAGCATGTTTAGTACAGTTCGCTCTTAGTCAAGTTATACTACAAAATTACAGATCCGGTCATGTTTACCGATGAGATCTGCAGAGAGTTCTCATTATGCCACTCAAGAATACATACCATGGTTGAAGGGTCCACACACTGAAATATTTCTTTTGTTATATTTTGGCAGAAGAGTTTTGAAATAGTTCATTGAATTACTCCATGCGAATGTGTGGGAATGTGCGGGAAGCTAATGATTTTCAGTGGTTCCTCCAATTTCTTTAAGTGCATTAGTGCATTCATTCATGAGGATGGATTGGTCTCTGTTATGATTAAGCTTTTTGGATAACTAGGCATTTCATGCACTTTTTTTATAAAAAAATTCGCTCTGCTCTGACACATTGGAATTTGGAAGTGTGCTCACACAACTTTTCAGTTTTGACAAGTTTCACAGTTAATAGCTTTTGAAGTGTGTTCACACAATTTTCAGTTTTGATAAGTTTTAAAGTTAATATAATTTTAGAAGTGTCCTTACATAATTTTTCAGTTTTGACGAGTTTCACAATTAATAATTTTGGAAGTGTGCTCACATAACTCTTCAGTTTTTAACAAGTTTCATAGTTAATAGCTTTGGAAGTGTGGTCGCATAATTTTTCAGTTTTGACAAGTTTTCTATTAATAGTTTTGAAAGTGTGCTCCCACAACTTTTCAGTTTTGATAAATTTTTCAGTTAATAGTTTTGAAAGTGTGTTCACACAACTCTTTAATTATGATAAATTTTTTAGTTAATAATTTTGAAAGTGTTCTCACACAACTTCTTTTTAGTTCTGATAAGTTTTTAATTAATAATTTTGAAAGTGTGCTCACACAACTCTTCAATTTTGAAAAGTTTCACAATAATTTTGAAAATGTGCTCATACAACTCTTGAGTTTTGACAAGTTTCACAGTTAATAGTTTGCAGAACAATGTGAGCACCAGAAATCACAAATGTGTCAAATAAAAATATATTAAATCTTTGTTGTAATGAACTGATAAACTGTATCATAGAGTTAATATTTAGAATCTCTGTCCAAGTGGACTTCTAAGTTGGTCTTCTTCTTCGTGATAAAATGACTTTCTTCAAGCTGCTTTCACCAGAGCTCAACCAGTTCATGGCCGTCTGAAATAGAATCTTTAGCTTCCTTGTGTCTTTCAATAATAGTTTAAGATTGATTTCAAGTACTTGACTTTTGGATTTTATGCATGGATCTGTCAGCGTTGAAGATTTTCAAACCAGCTACACAACTAGAAAAGAAAAATGCCCTCAAAGATGGGCGTTTTTGTCTTTTCGGGATCCCCGCTTTACTTTTAAAAATTTTAATCTCATAACCTGCAGGTACCCCTGTAATACTTTCCGGGTATCACGGTAGATTTTTAAAAAAAAATAGAGAATGAGTTTTTCTCTTTGGTAGCTGCGAGTTTTACCCCGGCTAACGCACTAAGGTGTTACCCTGTACGAAAATCGTCCTAAGTGCTGACGGCCGATTACGGCACATAAGGATCGAGTTGAGCCCTACGTAAGTACTGTTCGGTTAATCATTCTCTTTTGCTCGAAGCTCTCTCCGAGTTCCCCAAGTATTGCGCGAGGAAACATCGTCTATCAACTGTCCGCAGATGGCTATCAAAAATTGATTGCAATAGCAGGATACACATCTGAAGACTGAAAGCAGCCTCCGACAATATCGGCAAGCAGACTATACATAACTCGTTCCGCAAACTGATATCTTGACGAGCTAGCTAGTAGTCACCAGCTTCATCACCTCATACATAGAAGCTGCAATCTCTCTGCATTGACAATAATTGAAATCATTAGAACTGGTTGAGGAGTCTCAAACCCAGTGGTGTTTGCATCCCTAGGCAGATTACGGCTTAACTGACGACATTATTTCGAGGAACTCTTAAAACTGTAAGTAGTATACATAAATGTGACGACACCCTCCCCCCAAAAAAAGAAATTTGTCTCTTGTAGGCGATTGTTTTTTCAAAAAACAGGGAATTTGTCAAAGAATATTTCGTTTTCAGAAAACTGTGTACCCTTTTGGCAAATTTTTGCTAAAAAAACAAGGGACTGTTCAAACCCCAGTTGTTTGAAACTAACCATTCCTTTTTAAAAAGACATTTTAGAAATTTGGGTGCGTTCAGTGAAAATGTTTTTGAATTCTCGGATGTTGCATCATGTTGGGTAGCATCCCAAGATGGAGTTGATTTTAAATGGTGACATGCTTTTAGAACTTGTCTAATTTGTAACAATACTAGTTGTGAAAAAATTGTTACCAAACCGAAATCAAAGTCAAAATGTGGTGAATTTTTTCCCAAAAAAATTCCAAATTTTGTCGATTTTTAAAGGAAAAGAAAATATTATGACAGAAAAATCTCTAATTTTCATTTTTCACATTTTGGTGAAATTCCCCATCAAAAAAATGTTCCCAAGTTTGTCATTTTAAATTTTTTAATTCGAAAATGATTGCAACTAAATTCATTGGTTTCTACAGACACAAATACAGTATCATATGGATGTTGCATACATAATTGATATTACACCCTTTCCACATAAAAAACTGTTTCTTCATGGAAAAGGCTACTTCAAGGGGAGGTATTTTATATCCATAAACATACATCCATCAAGAAAGATTTGATGAATCAACCTAGTACTAATGTAAAATTGGCAAATTCCTAGTCCCTTGATCTCCCAACAAATCTAAATTAGCCTTTTTCTTTTCAAGTGTGAAAAAATAAAAATAAAAGTTTTTTCACATAATTTTCATTTTAAATGGTCAATTTTCAAAGGGTGTAATCACAATTATACAAGCCAAAAAGGGTGTTAGATCACAAAGAAAAATAGTCAAAAAAAAAAATTTAATTATGTTTTACCATTTAAAACCATGAATCATGGTAGTTACAACAAGGGTTTTTTTTTCCATTCATATGAATGTTAAGGAATTCAAGCTAAAAATTCATTGGATAAATTTTTTAATTTAAGTTCTGATTTAGGAACTTTGAAAGTGAGCACCTATTGCATAAAAAAAACTCAATTTTGCAAAGGACTATCAAAAGGATATGCACAATTGTTAACAAAGATAACTTCCAAATTGTTAATTCTAGAATCTACTTTGACATGGATCAAATTTTTTACACCGTCCTTTTCTTTCTATCCCCAATGTGGTAACTTGAAAAAACTCAATCACTCCATTAGACCTAATTAAAAACAAATAACAAAAATAAGAAGATATGATGTTCATGCATAATGAAATCATCGGAATAAAAGCCAACCTTGAATTACTAGATGCCCCAACCCAAAATGCCTAGGTGAAGGCATAGATAAATATTCCAAAATTTGAAAAAATAAACCATAGATCTATGCCAACAAAAGTAAACATAGTAAGATGGCCATAAAACTAACCACCTAGTGGTCTCCCTAATGCAATTTCTCCTTTGAACCCATTCCCAAATTATTGTGTAATTCATAAGAAAGTTTCAAGCTTGTAAAATTCTTGGCATGCATTTTAACCATGAAGTCTAAATGGATAATCAAGTGGTTACAAAACTTATATGTCATGAAATTGACTATGGAAAAGATTTTTTCATGTCCCACATTGCTTAGGATGATAATAATGGCCAATTCTAAAAGCCTATCATATTTTAAGAATTTTTGACCCATGATAGCATTAGAGGCCAAACATCGCCACAATTTTGTTGCGGGGTTATAATCAAGTGGTGGATGTAAGATACCATGGGAACAAGGTTATTAATGTTAGCCTTGTCATGTCCTGTCAATCATGTCAATTTAGACACTGACACAAGCCATTGTCATGTCAATCTAGGGTCAACCTAAGGTGAAGTTATACTAAATATAATAATTTTTGTATCAAGGGTAAAATAATTACCCTTGTAGACATAACATGTGCAAACTATGTAAAAAAATTATCATGCAAAGTCAACACGTGCACTCTTGGTTGAAGAATTAAGAGAAAATTAAATGATGAAACTATTTTAAATGTCATAGCAAGAAATTCTATTGGAATTTTTTTTATAAATAGAAAGATCTTAGCCATCCATTTAATCCACTACATTGATTTCAATAGTTTGTTGCATCATGTAATTAATCTCAATTGACCATCATCATGAAATGGGTTATGGATTTGAACAGTAATGTGTAACACCTAACTTTTGATGTGAATCAACAATATATATGTAATTACTCATTTGGGTTTGGAAAGTGGTATGAAAAGACTTGTGACTAAGGATATATATGTAATAGTTATAACACAAATGCAAGTAGATATGCAAGTAATATTTTTCACCCTAACCCTTTCTATTTTTGCAACTTGTATTACATTTTCAATGTTCATAATCACATGCATTGGATTTTGGAAAATGAATATTTGGGTTTCTTTGTATGGCAAAGGTTGTTGATTACCTTGTGAAATATCTAGAAGGGAGATTTCCTACTCATGGGGTGATGGATAGCATGGGTGTGGTGTATCCATAATAGCTATAGTTAGATGCAAAAGCAAGTTTTGTCAAACAATTATGAGTGATTGAAAAAGCATATTTCCACCCCAAGAAAATGGGCAATTATGATCCATGGGTGTCTACAGTGCTTTTAGTAGTTACATTTGACATTGAATAGTCTATGTTCAAGTTATCAATGAAATCAAATGCAATTAATGCAATGGTCAAACCTATTGATGTGAATCATGTCTTTTGCCTTTGGTGCACTCTTTTAACATCTAGAGTTTTTTTTTCATTTTCAAAATATTTCAAATTGACAAAGATTGCCATGGTCCAAAATATTGGAGTGTAGAAGATGAGTGCTATTTCAACTCTTTGGCATTTTGCAAATCCAAGTTGTAGAATTTACTCACTAACAACCTAAACACATATTTAATTAATTTAAAATTAAATTGTTAATTTAGGACTTTACCCAACCTGATGGATGGTATGAATTTTGCTTGGTGACCACTAGATTTAAGAAATGTAACATTACATTCAAGTAAAAACAACAATCATTCAGAAATATTACATTCATGTAAACATTTTGTCTCAACAAAATTCATAGCAATTTTTTTATGCAACTTTTTCAATAATTGTTTTTAATACATTAAAATACACCAAGCCAATCTGACAATAACAACATTGTCAATGGATCCATCCGTCTTACACATATTGTAACAAATCTAATATGCTAGTTTCAAAATGAATATGTTAATAGGTTTGGTGCTCAAAATGTTTTCCCAAAAAATTTACACCCTACATAATTTTTCATATCTAGAAGCATTTGAACAATGCCGAGTAAAGTGTCCTCAATATGGGGTGGAAAACTTTCTAGTTTCAACTCAACAATTTTTTGGCAACATTGTTGGCTGATTTTTTTGATTTTTTGTGTAAGTGAAGTTTGGGATACCACTTCATATTTCCAAGTTCTTGTTTTTCTCTTGTGTCTTGACTCTTATCTCTTTACAAGACTATTCTAATGTGGCTTACAGATGGTTTTGTATTTAATTAACCTTTGTTTTGTAGGACGCTTGTGTTGCAATGGGCAGTTTAAAAGGTTCAATCCCCTCACAAGTGATTGCCAATTGTTTGTTTTCAATTTTTGATTTGTTGTGGCCATTGGTTTGTTGTATTGAATTTTGGCCAATGATTCATGAGCCATTGAGTATTGTGGTCACCTGTTATTAGTTGTATGGTTTTATTAAGAAGTCTTTGTGATCAAGTAGAAGGTTGCCAAGCTCCAACTTGCTTAGGATTCTCCTTCTGAGAATTGACAAAAGCTAGAAACTCTACAGCAACTTGGTGGCAGGAGCCAGAATTCCTAAAAGATTCTGACCCCGGCAGCCAGAAACAACCACCTTGGAAAAGAAAAAACTAACCGCCAAAAATTAAACTCCATTTCTCATTAAATTTTTGCCAAAAAATACTATTAAAAAAAAACCTTTAGCTAGATGGACTCCAACCCATTCCAACCAGTGGCCAGCTTAGCACCACAAGGGCTGAACAGTACCCAAAAGTGATATTTTTGCAAAACGGAAACAAAAACACTGTTTGACCCTGTCATAAGTGACTTCTGAAAACGTGGAAACATTTACAGTCTCTAGGATTGATTGAATTGGAGCTGCTGGTTTGCGAAAGTTAGAACTCTGGTTCCTGGGGGAGAATTGTCAAACCTTTTTTCTATTGGGAATGATGTCGGAATGGACCCCATAATGTCCCCATTCATTTGTACTTGCAAACGTGAATTTTTTTGGACCACATAAATCTTCTAATAGGCCCACAAACCACCAGTCTGGTGCTAAAAAAATTGTGACACCTCCAGTGCGCGATTAGGGAAGTAGAAGCTGAAGAAATTGATGAAAAATGGATGGTCAGGCGTTGAGTCTTCAGTTACCAGTTCAATGCCTATGTCCTTTAGTGGCACGTAAACTCCCATAGTAGCCCCAGGCTAGGAACAGGAAGTTGCATGCCATGCACTTTGGGACCCATGCAGGCTCCTCCAAAATTGCTCAGAGCGTCTCCAGCTTTAGCAGTAAATATTCGTGTACCCACAATTTCAGATGTCTAACAGTCAAATTGTGTGAAATTGTGATTTTGACATAAGTTTGCTTAGATTAATATCATGAGCCTCCCAAAGGCCGCACCTCCAAGAAAAATCAGATTAATACCATGACAGTATCAGCATTTCTATAAGTGGAAATTTTCACCAAATTTTGACCTACACAAAGGACTTTTCATGGAAAAAACCACCCAAACTCGCCAAATTTCGAAGATTTTTTTTTTCCAAATTGCCATATTTAAAAGGTAAGTTCCAATAGGTAGCCACGATTATAGAAAGATTTTGTATTTTTTCTACTTTCATGTCTAGTATGTAGCCAAATCAGACTGCATTATTTTCCACTTTGACTGCATCAGAGAATCCTTAAAAGAAACCCAAATGTTCTTAATGCCTCCCATTTTGTACAGGGCCGGTCATTCCTGGTTATAAAAAATATTCCCAAAAACTTGGGCTGTCCCTGGCCATCTAAATATACTCATTACTATGGTCAAGTTCTTAATGCTTCACAGTTTGTACTGGGCCAATCACTCCTGGTTAGAAAGAATATTCCCAAAAAGCTTGGGCTATACCTGGCCATCTGAATATTCCCACTACTAGGGTCAAGAGAGCCTAGGGTTCTTTTAATATTCTTATGAGAATGGATAAGAAGCGGTCCCCCAGGAATACTTACAAGAAGTGGGACTTCTTATCACTAATCATAGGAATATTCTCATAATTAGGGGTCATTACGAAGCATATTCCATACCATGGGTTAAGGCCAATGGTAGTCTTTTAGCAACTCCATTGCTGCTATTGATATTTCTGTGCCACTGAAGGAAAATGGGTAGTGAACTGGTAGGGTAGCTAGGCCAGTGTTCAAACACTTAAGAAGTCAGAGGTGAAATCCTCACACATCGTTCATCTGCTTCTGAAGCTCAAAGAACAGTTGTAGCCCTCCACCTAGAGTTTCCAATGCTGCAAAACTTGCTGAATTTGGTAAAGGAATGGGGGAGAATATGGGGTGTTTGGTTGAAAGGCCCTTCAATGTTTGGTGATTGATGATATAGACTAATATTTTGAGCTTAAATTTTTTGGTCTTCGCATCATTGTGTTTGGAATACAAAGAAGTTTTGTAAAGCCCTAGTTGGCACACCCATATCAAACTAAACATTAGGAAGGTATGATGGCAGAACAAAAGAGGGGTCTAGAGCTATTTTTTCAAAAAAATTGAAGCAAACTATCACTCATTCTAGTCCTGTGTTTTCATCCTTTCTTTGTTGCACTTCCTGTGTCTTTTTTGTTGCTCCTTTGCCTCTGTTGCCAAAGAACATTTGTAGCCCTCCAGTTTGAGTGTCCAATGACACAAAAATTGATCAATTTGGTTAAGGAATGAGAAAATATTGAAAAGTGTTCATGATCGACCTGTGTTTGGTGATGGGCATAGCTGCCCTAGCTGAAACCACAAAACTTGACCATCCATTTCTACTCAATTTCTTCTGCTTCGCCAATACGATGCACTAGATGCACATATTTTAGCGTGACACTGGGTCGTTTGATTGCCTAGTAGAAGATTTATGTGGTGACCAGTAATTTCACGTTTCCTAGTACAAATCAATAGGGTCACTATTTGGGACATTTGAACACTGAAGCTCCGTACACCATTCCCACTAAAAAACAATATTGACAAGTAAAACAAACAGCTAACTTTCCCAAAAGGGCAGCTCGCAGTCAATTCAATCGTAGAAAACATGGACTGTCAATGTTCCACGTTTGCAGGAGTCATTTATGAGGGTTCACACACAATTTTCCCTCAGTGTTATTCACTAATGTCGATGAGATGATGTTGCTAAACTGATTGACCCAGAGTACCATCCTGTAGCCCGGTTCAGACGATATAAATCTTAGTACTGCCGGATTCACACACAGGTGGTAAAAGGGAGAAACTAAAAGTACAAACTAGTGACACCCCATTCACACAAAAGGGGAAGAACTGACTTGGCAAATAACATGACATTGGTGTTAAGAGGGGGATAATTGCATTCGGATATCTTAACCCCAGGAGTATATATCTTCATTTTTTCCAGATTTGGGATCAACTTAAGTTGGGATTAGAAGTTTAGTTTGACCCCCTGATTTCAAAGGATTAAATTAACCCCCTCCTGTTCACAACAGCTTCTAATTTTGTTCTCATTTTTCATGTGAGAGAGCACCTGGAATGGGGGCAACAGAAACGTTTTTTAACCTTTGTAATCTGCCCAAAGCATACAAATTCCCAAACTGCCTGAAATCTTTTGAGTGTCATGATTTTTCCAGAGTGCACAAAAATGATTTGGCCTAAATGAAAAATTTCTTCAACCTTTCTAAAGTGCCCAAAACTACCGGGCAGCATACAAAGTCCAAAAAATTTGCCAAAACATTTTGAGTTTCAGGATTTCCCAGATTGCACAAATTTTTGTGCAACAGTGAAATGTTTTCTCAACTTTATAATCTTCCCAGGCAGCCTAAAGAATTCAAAACGGCCCTCTCTCCTGGACCTTTTCAAGTATTTGGATTTGTTGAGTTCCCAATTTTTGAGCAGAAATGAAATGTTTTTCAACCTGTATAGTCTGGGCAGCATAAAAATTCTCAAACTGTCAAAAAATTCAAGCATCCTGGAAAAAAATTCTGAGGAATTCTCCAGAACTGCGAAAAACTTCGGGCAGTATGAAAAATTCTTAAGTTTGCCAAAGCTGCCCAAACTTATTGTGTAGTTTGTGAACTGTTGAACCTAGGGTTAAGTTAACCCCATCAGACTATTTTATCTATCCAGTTTGTTTGAACAGCACAGGGGTTAGTTTACTCTTTATATTTTAGTCATTTTTTAACCCTCAAATCAAGAGAGGATTAAGTGGAATACAAAATCCTTACTGACCCTTGGTGTGAATCCAGCTTACGTGTGATCAATCCATCTCCAACCGGTACTTTGGATACAGTTCCTCGAAAGCTTTTCATCAATTACCTGCAATTATTGCACTACATGGACAGGACCATTCCCGGAGCGTAGGTATCGAATTGTTTCAACTGACAATACGTATTGCGCACTGGCTCTCATAGCCGTCCCCGCAATACATTTCTGTCGCAGTGCAGTGAGGACTTATCCCGATTTCCAATTACTCGGATGCTGTTGCACGCAGACTATATATAACTGCTTCAGGAGACTGATATCTCGACAAGCGGAGCTAATAGCTGTCACCAGCTTCATCGCCTCATTCTTAGCACCTGCAATCTCTGAGCCTCGCTAGTGTGCTAGTCAGTTACAATTTCTAATGTACTGAGTCCAGTCTGCACGCACTGGTGATCTGAATTTTCAAACTTTTGTCTCGATTTATGGTGGCCTGAATTTGAATTTTTTCCTGTAATTCTGGTTGATTCAAACTAGCATTGCAGCAGCTAATCTCCTGATTGAGAATTCTTCTTAAAGTTAGTGTACTACCTTTCCGACTGCATATTCTTTCATGATTTCGGCCTTCTCTTTCTCTCGTCTTTAGACGTATCGCGTACTGTGCAGTCCGGCTTCTTGTAGATTCTTGCAGTGAGTTGTCGAATCCGTTCTATAACCTGCATTCTGTCAATGGCGATCGTCAGTACAATTCGTGTAAGGAAGACGGTCATCGAATATCCAGAGCCTCCCCATGTCTGCCAGGGTACTCCCGAAAATCCGTGCAAGTTTTGCGGATCAACTACTGGATCAAGACAGAAGACTTCAGCTGCTCGCTGTGACGTTGCTCGTGTCTGCCAAGATTTGGCCAAGCAAGAAGCTAATATTGTCAAAAGCTGCTTTCAGTTTTCAGATGGCTACCTTGCTATCGCAACCAATTTCGGAAAGACATCTGCGGACCGATGTACCATGCTTTCTCGTCCAGTACGCCCGTACTCAGAGAGCGCTGCAAGCAAAGGAGAATGACGGATCGAACATAAATGACGTCCAGATCAAGTCCATAAGATCGCAGGCTCTGGCCATTTATGTGGCGGATCTGGGCCTCTCCTGCAAGACTACCCCTTGTAGCGCCTGCTGTAAAAAAGAGATCGGATCGTTACATCTGCTAAGAAGTAATTATGTTGGTCTTATATTTACAGGTGTTTTAGATTTACTTCGTATGTGGCACGTTGGATTATTATAGTCTGCATTATTATAGCTCATGAATTATTACAGTCTGTCTGTCTATAGTGCACTGGATCAAAATGTGTGCACACTTTATCTCTATAGTGCCGATATGAAATTCGATGCTTATATATTACTGAAGGGTTCAGAAGAGTTCTTTCTGTTCATCTATGGACAATGGCATTTAATGCCCTCAACACTAGTCCAAATTGGACTTATAAATAAAATTATCTGTTTCATTTAATGATGTCGTATGTGGAACCTCTTTGTGCAACACAATGTCATTCTGATGCATGCTCAATCATTGTTTACGACTCACACACATCTGCAACAGGGGCATATATGATTCAAATGTAGAGCACCAGCAGATGCCCTAGGAAAAACGGAATTAATGCTAGCCAGAGTTCAACTTAATTGAGAACCTCGTGCGTCCCTCAAATGTATCACCATAGCCGATACTCGGCCCATTTGGAACTGAACTATTTTGCATATTACTCCTGAGCGATGGATTAGAAATTAGGCTTGACTTCAGAGTAGTTGAATACAATTCTCAGCATCATTTTGCACAGAGGATGAGCGAGCTTCCTTGAGTTGGAAGGGAAATTCTATGAAGATGATACAATTCCTGATATAATTCCCCTTCCAACGCAAGGAAGCCAGTTCAACCTTTTGTGAAGCTGATACCCGTAACAGAGGGAGGGAACCAGCTGGTGTTGATCTTCATGAATTCATGGTGTTGATCTCTTGAACAAGCCCCTTGTGTCAACACCAGCTGGTTCCCTCCCGCTGTTACGGCAGAGAAAGTACATAAGGTTGTCAAATTCTTTTAAATGAAGACTTATAGCACAGGGCCTGATTTCCTGTGTTAATACGTGCACATTACAAAGAATATTGCATCCTCTTCACAGTTGCTGGGTATTTCATTGGAGTGTAATACAGTCTTTCCCGTGTAAGGCACTGTTTCTAATGTAATGCACACTTTCATGAAATGAGGGTGAAAATGGAAAGATGTACCTGTTTCTTTATGCAAGAGTGAGTGGGCATTTTGATAAGACGTCATTACGTTTTACCGTGATACCCGACGAGTACCAAGATGGTACCTGCCCGGTATCACCTTTCGCACTGGTTTAAAAAAATAAAAGGTGAAAAAGTGAGTCGAAATACCCCTACTAACGCCCTCCTATTTCTATGTTGTGCTACGTGCTATCTCTGATACTAGCTGTTTTGTAGCTCGTGATTTTCAAAACGTTCAATGCGGATGGATCCTTACATTAAAACCAAAACATAATGAGAAACTTGAAATCAAGGCCCTAATCAAGAATTCATTGTACTGAAAGATACAAGGGACAAGAAGGTGGGGTTTCAATTTCCATAGTCAAGAACTAAAGCTTTGTTGAAAGATAGTTGGAAGAAAGTTCTTATTGTATATATTAAAAATATCTATTTTGTAATCTAGATCTAAACACAAAGACTTTCAACGTACTAACTCTCTGCATGCCATAAGGTTCGATCATTTCATTATAATAGAATGTTCAATACAATTGCATTTGATAGATTTGTTATTTTTAGTTCTTTGCAATCTGCTATCTGTAAAACTTATATACTAAAGTCGTTTTTATATAATAAAGTCTCTCTTATATAATAAAGTCTTTTTTTAAAAGATAAAAATAATAGCAAATTGTCAAACTTAAAAATTGCATGAACACACTTCCAATGTGTCTAAACACGTTTAAAAATATACAAAAAAGCATGCAACTATCCAAAGACCTAATCATAATAGAAAGTGATTCAAAAAATGTGAACTTGTGCTTGGACTGTTCAACCATGGTATATTCTGTAGTAAGAAGTGAATAGAATTAATGAGGCATTATAGAAATAAATCTCTCAAGTACAACCGGATCTGCAATCATATAGAGTTACTTGCGTAACAAACATTGGTGCTAAACGTAGTCATGAGTAAAGGTGATTCACCCTCAGGTCATATTCAAGGGAAATTTGGCTACAGGAAAAATCTCATTATTAGACTCTGTCCACTATCATGTGAATCACCAGGAACTGACTTCAGAAAGACTTTTGGTCGTTCCTTGTTCCAGTTGGGCATTCCTGTCATAAGTGGCTTCCTCGGTTCTAGTGATTTGTCAAGTTTTTCTCCGACAAGATGTTTGGAGGGGAAGAAAAACCAAGACCATGAAGGAAGGATATGAGTAGTTACTCTAGTTTGATTTTTACCGTAAAACTGCAAGGTTGCCTTCGTTCCTCTCTGACAAGGCCCTTCGGGAGTGAGCAGGAAGAACTCGCATCAGGTGAAAACAGCACTCTCACACTCCCACGTGGGGACAAGAGACTGAGCATACATGGTCAAGACTGACAAAATCCCGCAATTTCAGGTCGCGTCAATAAACAGTCGGTGTAATAGTCGGTGCTCTGGCCGCCTAGTTTGACGCGCAATTAACAGGAAATGGTAATGAAGGATCAGGCGAGGAACGATGTGATGAGTGTACATCAAAAGCCTTTCAGTGCTCTGCGCACCCTGTGCGCATGAAAGCTTCCAGCTACAACCTGTCATGGATGAAGAAAGATAGATGTTAACTTGAACGAGGGCATGAACGCGCCAAATCAGAGATATTTCGCTTCAAACGTGTACTGGTGATAGCTTGCCATCAAGTTTCGTAAATCTATACGTCCGGCAGCCACATGTATGCAGCGACACAGTTTGCTATTTCTACCTGTGTAATCCAACATTCGGAGAGTGGCCGTATTTCGGAGTGAAAATTCCAGCAAACCACCTTTAAACCCAAAAACTTCAACTATTGCTGACTTATAACGTTTATAGAAATGTCACTCGACCACCACCCAAAATCCCAGTAATAACTGGTTTCCATCCATCATCACCCATGGCGTCGTCAGTGCAGCATGCAGTGAAGATATCGCTAAACATTAGGATTTTATGGTAGATAGTTTATACATTCATTCAGGACATTCATATATTGATGGAACGCTGTGATTTTTCTTTTTCATTTGTTTCAAAGGCTCCTTCTTTAGGATCCTTGTGCTAGATGATTATTATAGATTCAACAATCTAAGAGTTTGTTTTTTTTCTTTCGCTCAAAGTTGTTTCCTGAATCTTGTATTTGCTTTACTTAGCATGGTATCAGAGCGAATACCAAACAAGTTTCTTGTAACATCAAGAAATTTTTTATTTTAATTCAAATTTAAATAAATAAATGACTTTTGTACATCTTTTAAAGAGAACACAATTTACACCTTCAATCAATACACAAATTTAAAAAATTCTTGTAGGTTTTGTATATTATTACCACAAGTTATGGACAAAATCGTGGAATTATTTATGTTACAAGAAACTTTTCAAATTAAAAAAAAACCCAAGAATATGGATATATAGTATAAGAAAATGGGATCTTGAGTATAAACAAAATACAATGAGCTTACATGAATACTTCATAAAAGGATTGGATGTTTTTTTTGTCCAAAAAATACTTTTTCATACAAATGAAGTTTGGAACAATTCTTTTTGCAATTTATTATAACAAATGTTTTTAGTTGTCCTAGTACATAACATGTATTTAATTAATTTTAGACTTTGGAAAAGTTTGAAAATAATTTAAAACAATTTGGATAGGTTTTTAAATTCGAAATTGTAAATTGAGTTTAATGGCCAATAAGCCCTTGATGCAAATTAACATTGTTGGGTGAAAGTATGGTAAAGTGTACAATTAAAGGTACTTGCTAGTGTACTTGTCAAATGAATAAAAAATAGGACCAAAACCCATCACAAAATTATTATACATTCAATCTTTTTTAATTGAATGATAAATAACAAGATACTTTTTCATTATTATGCTTTTCTTTTAAAATTTTGCATTGTAAAAGTAGGTTTCAAATAGACTTTCTAAATGCAAGTAGCTTTTAAAACCTACTTGCTACCATGTAAGATTTGATTCAAGTATGTGTCAAGTATATTCCACCAAAGATAAAATAGATTTATTTTTTTGGTGACCCTCTTGAATATACATGATCTTTATGCTATAACTTTATACATGTATATTTCATTAACTTTTTAATGAAAAAGTAGGTTTGAACACCACATTGATTAATCAATTTCAAATGTATTTATTCCTTACTTTTACTGTTCCAAAATTTTTGAAATTTTATAGTTGATTTACAATGAACCCAATTGAGGGCTCAATAGTTTGAAAATGAAATTTAAGTAAAATTTGAATCTACTTTCTTATGTTTTCATGAAAAACTATCTTTTAAAAAAATTGGGGTCTAAATTCTTTAAAGTGTACCAAAATCTTCTTACAACATCACCTTTTTCTATCTTTTTTACATAGTATTTTTTACCATGTAAAGACACATTTATGGATTATTATAATGGAATCTAGAATTTTAATGGTCTAAAATATAGTCTTTGTGAAAATTTAACAACTTTTGACTCATTATTTTTTGTGGGGATCAAAATATAAAATAGAAAAATATTTTAGTAAGGACTAGTTTTTTTTCATCCTGCATAGTACACCTTAAAGGATTTTCACCCCTTAACATTTTTTATCAACTTTTTATGTATACTTTACCATGTTTTCACCTTGTTGGTCTAAGTGATCAAAAAAATCATATGAAAAAAAAATATATGAATATTGTGTAGATCACAAAAATAAAATATGAAATAAAACTAATACCACCGAATGGTCACCATGTGATAAATAGTGAATATGGGAGATTGAACAACATTTGAAGGATTTTGGAAAATATTACAAAATAAAATACGATTCTAAAGACAATATGAATGGGTGAAAGCGCATTACACTATTCATAAAATGTTGTCACAAGGTGTGAGGTAACTTTCTATCCCTCTATTCCAAGTCTTATGAAGTGACTATACTTGAAAATACATATGCTACCGGTGAAAGAAAAATGCAAGTGTATTTCTAAATGTTAAATTACGTTTATAGTTGAAACCGAATAGCTTGCCTCCTATGCATCAATCATGATTTAGAATTGATATATACATTTTCCAAATTAAACATGCTAAATCTTAGAATTTTAAGTTAAAATGTCATTCATTTAAATCAATTTTTAAAGGTTCAACACCATGTTCAACTCGGCTACAAACCACCAGTCACTTAAAATATTATTTCTAACACATATGTTATTCAAATTTGGCTTGCTTTAACTCCTTAGAAAACTAACTACGAGGTGCACCTTTCGACCAAATGCTAAGCTCTACAACTAAACCAGTAATAAATATGCTACCAAACCCGAAAAGGTTTGTAGAGTTTTCCTAAGGATTTCAAGCTCCCAACACTGTCTTTCTTTACTTCCTTCTTTCAAAACTACTATAACACTCCAATCTACTCTCCTTCTTTCTACCATCTACCAAGGACTACTCATTTTTCTCCTACCCAAGAAGATTATGGGAGCAAGTCTTCTAAAGATTTGAGTTGAAAATTATGTTCAGAAAAAAAGCCCCAAAACGATCCGACTTCGCCCTTTTAAAGAGAAAGAAGGAGGTGAAGGAAGATCCCCACTTGATGGCCAATGGAAGGAGAAGGTTCCCGTGCTTAGTGGCCAATGGAAGGAAAATGAGAAGGTTTTTTTTCACCTCTTCCCACTTTCCCCCAAAGAAACTTTACTTAAAGCTTCTTTTTTTCCTTTGATATTAAAGTTTTACTTTACCATGGTTTTAGGCCGTTATTTACACATTTTTTCCCTTTTCCTCGGCCTATAAATTACGATCACGCATTTTGATGTCACAAATCCCCTACACATTCATTACCAGTTTGATTTGGTTGAAGATCTCTTCTTTTTTCCTTGAAATTATGGCATCATGTATGGTCACGTCTTACGAACTTCAAGCTGCACAAGTGAATGAAGAGCCAACCCTGGAATCATCTTTAGATTTGACATTGACGCAACATCCTCGTGATGAAAACCCCAAACTGCGAGAAATGCACGCTCGTTTTGAAGTCCATCCCCCTTGAACTTAGTACTATCGCATTTATCCAAATTCTCGAACCCTAGTGATTTTGTTGTAAATTGACCCCACTTCTGGTGATGAACCTGAAACCGTCTATGAAGGTTGTTACGAAATTGAAGACACTTCCATTTTCGCATGGCCTTTAATTCCCGGCATTAAACACTATAGTTGGTTAAGCGATCTAATTCGTCGACTGCTTTTTAATAACAAAGCGAACTACCTAGTTTACACCATTCGACACATCCTAAATTTGCTGTAATTATGAATTGTCATTGTGGCATAGACTAAAACTCCACGTGTAATTGCAGCTCCTTATTGAGCTTAACCATAATCTAAATAAATGTTCCATTCATCATGAAACTCATGTTGCCATTACCACCCTATCCCCCCTTGTTTATTTAATCCTAAAGTTGTTTCAAATTAATCATATGCTTATAAGGCTTGAAGATTGTTCTATCTCTATTGGACCTTTCATTGATGCCCTCTCATTTGCTTCATAAATCCCAAACATCATTGCTACTCACTAAATACTAGAACAAGACCAATGTTTTGTTGCACACCATGAATTTTGGTGTATATTTCTGCCCCCAACCTTCTAGAAATTTCTTGTCCTTAACTACATCACTGAGGTTCTAACATTATGGTTTACCAGCTTTTTGTTGAAAAAAAGAATCAACCCAACCAAAACCATATTTCAGAAAAAAAAAACAACCCCCCCACATAATTGTGTGCATTCATCATCCCCTATTTTAACACAAAGTTGTTAAAAACCCTTAAT
>Ga0209208_10003869_pt1 | contig 21397 bp, 14 predicted proteins | sample S1TSphfallax_3_FD_187694 | JGI IMG/M metagenome (GOLD analysis project Ga0209208, IMG submission 187694) | Host-associated microbial communities from peat moss isolated from Minnesota, USA - S1T2_Fd - Sphagnum fallax MG (SPAdes) (version 2) | ecosystem: Host-associated > Plants > Peat moss >...
TTTTTTTTTTTTTTTTTTTTTTTAATTTTTTATAAATTTTTAAAATTAAAAATATTTTATTTTATTTATATAATTTATTTTTTAAATTTTAAGTGGGTGTTACTGAAAAAATTTGTGATGAAAAATTTTCAGTAGATTTTCTTTTTTTTTATTATTTATAATAACATTGCTCTTCTACACTAAATGTTTGGCCACACTTGGCTTGCAGCTAACATTACCTTAACACCAAACAAAGTGCCATGAGTCATGGTACCCCAATTTTTGGCATTGCAAGTTATATCAACAATAGTTTTTCCTAAACAGTATTTCAACATGTCCACACATTATGTTTTGTTAACAATTAAAATTGAATGTTTTTTTGAAGTTTGCAATGTAATTCACACTTACAAAAATTAACAATTTTCAACATGGCAAGTTACCAATTGTTTTCTGAACACCATTTCAACATGTTCACACATGATGTTAATTAATAATTGAATTTGTTTTTGGAGTTTACAACCTAATCCACACCTCTAAAGATTAATAATTCCTAATATTACATGTTATCATCAATTTTCTAAACATTACTTCAACATGTTCACACATGATGTTACTTAATAATTGACATTGAATTTTTCTTTGGAATTTGCACTCTAATACACACTTACAAATATCAACATTCTGTATCATTGCAAGTTATCATCAATGTTCTTAACATCATTTCAACATGTTCACACATGATGTGAATTAATAATTAAAATTAAGTTTTTCTTTCGGAGTTTGCAACCTAATCTACACACCTACAAAAATTAACAATTTCTAACATTGCAACTTAGGTGTGGACTGGTGATTAAAATTCCAAAATTTTCCCAAATTCTTTTGTTTAGGGTTTTAGGGTTTAGACCAGCAAAATACACTGGTCTTGGCCTTCCCCAGAACCTCTTGATTCTGAGCAGCTGATAAAGCAAACACATCATTGAGTTTCTTTGCTGGCCCAGACAACTAAGAGATGAATTATAACAACAGAGTAGTACTTTTGCGGCTGAGGTCAAATTCTAGATTCGAGAGCTGGTCTGCTATTGATTTTACTCACATTCTATGTACACCAATTTTTCCTTCACCATGATTTCTGTGATGGGGAAGCTTGTGTGTTGTTTATTCAAGATTCGAGAGCTGGTCTGTGTTGATTTTACTCATATTCTATGTACACCAATTTTTCCTTCACCATGATTTCTGTGATGGGAAAGCTTGTGTGTTGTGTATTCAAGAGCTGGTCTGCTGTTGATTTTACTCATATTCTATGTACACCAAGTTTACCTTCACCATCATTTCTGTGATGGGAAAGCTTGTGTATTGTGTATTCATTTTCAACCTGTATCCTTCGACTCAGTAACTTCCTGTAGTATACAAAAATGCAGAAAACATGCTCATATTTAAAATATCCTCACCAGTGCGTCATTGAATTCAAAAAAGTGATTTTGGCACAACTATTGACACTGCATAGAATGACGTTTGCTAGCCACTGCGCAGTTTAAATCCTACTGTGAATTGGCAAGATTGCTTGATTAGTCTCCACAATGCAATCTCCCACTGTTATTGAGTGATCAGATTAGTTAATGGGCCCACTTGCTTTGCTATTAGTGATCTCCGGCTTTTCAGAGTTTATGGGTGGGGCTTGAGATACATAAATAAGTAATATATAAATAATGGATGTGAGAAATATTGATGCAAGCCTAAATAGGCAATATGGGTGGGGATGCTCAAATGTATGTATGACCTAGTCAAATCTTCTCCGCTCTTCTGTTGGGCACACACCACCTCAACACCAGCCTTGTGTGGGGCCCTTGTTTTAGCAATGCCCTACACAAAGAACCTGCAAAGAACTGTGAGTTTCTGGTAAGCTTGTACAAAGGTCCTTCTTCTGTCAAGGTAATTGATTCTCCAGTGGTGTGTCAGAGCCTTCATGAAGGCTGTCACCAGTGGTCCGCATTTCCAACTCAACTCAATTGCTTGTTCCCAAGCTCCTCTTGCTCTGTGCAAACTGGGCAATGGGTAGCCAACAAGGGCTATAGCAAGCAGAGTCTTGTGAATACTCCTCCAACTCAGAACTTCAAGCTGCTCACCTCACAAAACCACATCAGAAACACAGGTGAAAGAGAGGCAGATCTTGGCTCTCCTTTTTGCCAAAGGTGTACAGATCATCAAGGTTTGTACCATGAGATCCAGAGTTTAAAATCCTCTCCACCAGCTTCAAGTCCTTTACAATTTTCTAAATGCATATGGAGATTCATTTCATGTTATGATCTGCTAGCATGAGACTCCCAAATCAGCTCGCTGCTAGATTTATTTCTTTGGAATTGGCTAAGTGCAAAATCTCGAAGTGTAGTATCATTCAATTCACAAAACTTTTCTGCCCATGCAGGTGGCTCTACCGCCTTTGTACCCAAGCCAGGGGTTCTATCCACATGGTTCAACTTGTAATTATCACTCCAGTCAGGAACAAATGTTGCTACTCGATGGACAAATTTGGTCTTAAAATCCTCCCAGACCTGCATGAACATAAGAAATGGAAAAAATTAGTTGATGCCAGGACAATGATTCTCACATACACCTCTCGCAAGGTCAACTTTCTTGCATCTGGTAAGCTTGTTGTTCATATGCCATGAACTTGATTAAACAGTTCATAAAGATCCAAACAAAAACAGCTGTGATCCTACTAAGATCATTGCATGTTTTCATGACTTCAGAAAGCAGTAGGATCACTGCTGCATGTGCAGGATCTTAATATAGCTTGGTGCTAAATCAAGGTATGGGTACTGAATGTATACAAACTTGTTTGCACTCTGAAGTCAAGAAAAAAGCAGCAACATAGGAAACTCAAAGAGAAATCAATAGAAACTGCAATTCATGAAACTGTGTTATATGAAAAGAAACAAAAACCTTCAATACCTGATACTTGTAGTGGTAGACAGCTGCCTGACCAATATTGGCCCGCACCTCCTGAAATGTGCTACGAAGATGAAAGTGATGAACCTGGCTACATAGTGTGGGTGAGAGTGCCACCAATCTAACAATTGATTTGACTCGTTTTGGTGCCCTCATCCTGCAGATATAATTCACAATCTGACCACTGCTGGGAAGAGCCACCAGACCCGAAGCCCCAAATGTGTAGCAAGGAATCTTCAACTGCCCCATTTTGCCTTCAACTATACTATTCTGATGAACAAGCATGTGTTGCAATGGTGATCCAACAACACTTGTCTCCACAGTTGACACCCCAGCAGCATGCTCACTTGCATCATGTTTCTCCTGAGTAGTTTGATATCTTTCTTGGTTGGATATTGGTACTACCTGCCCCCCACCCCCCAAAAAGGGAAAAAAAAAAAGACCGAAAATGAACAAAAATCAGGCAGTACAAAAGTCAATCTACACAGTCTCCAACCCTAACAACAGGGAATTGCAAAAAAACAGTGCTCCAAAAAACAAGCTCCTAAGTTCCTTTGCACATTTGTGTCCAATTTCAATGCAATGGTTTTGAATCAGATCATAGCTATGTAGTTGTACCATTGACGATGATGAGTTTCCCTCTGATGACAGATCCACATTAAGCTTCTGATTGCCGACATTCGATTGTTGGTTTAAACCCTTCATGTAAGAGGATGGGAAGAGGAACTCATCAAGGTCGATAAAAGCAACCCATTCACAGATTGGCATTGCCTGAGAGGCACAATGAGAGAATCCTGCTTCTTGGGTTTTCAGCCATGGCCACACATGTCTACTCAGATTGAAATTACTAGATTGCAAGCTCTTCACAACAGAGTCGAGATCGTCATCACTGTTATTGTCGTACAGGAAAAATCTCTCCACGCCCATTCGGTCATGGAACATGACCCATTCCCGTAAGAATTTGGCACCATTCCAGATCATGGTGCATGCACAGATTGTCATGTCTTTCTTGCTCTTCTCCAGATCCTCTAAGCTGTGTCTCTCCAAATCCGCAGCAGTTTTGATGTCACTGACAGAAGCTTGTTTGGTGAAATCATCAGCTACTGCAGCTTTGTTTGAGGAGGAGTTGTGCAGATTATCTCTTATAATGGTGGTGTTGCGGCTGTACCTTACAACAGATGGGAATCGTGTGCCATTTGCAAGCTGCAAGTGAACCAGCAACCCCACAAAAGAATCTCTTTGTTGAGGTGGAGGAAGAGGGCATCGGAAATTCTCCTGGCATGATTCTGTCACCTGAGTACGAAAAGTGTTTCCAAACACACATTCAAGGCCTTGAGGAGCTTCTCCTTTCTTGGTAACCACAATTCCCTTGGCAAAAAGGAGCACAAAACCCTCCTCTTCGTACACCACTATCTGGTAAACCACTTTCTTCCAAGAGATTGCACCATACTGTGCTTTCGATGGCAGCTGCCTTGTTGTTAGTCTCTGAATCTGGAGACTGACGAATTTTCCTACCAAGGATGCTTTCAAGGTTTTGCTGCTTGGGTGCTCACAGCGTACAAACCCTTGATCTATGGCTAGCACTTTAGTTCTAACATGAGCACCATATATACACATGACCAGCTCCTCCTGCTGATGATCTCCATACAGTAGATTCCTAGGGTTGCTGCTTTCGCCACCACCAGCTTCTTCTTCATGGAAAAGAGTGGAATTCAATAGCAAGAGTACATGCTCTGGGAAGGACACGGCAGCATCCACAAACACCGGCCTCTCTGCTGCTGCTGCTGCTGCAAGTGCTGCAAGAAGACGCTGTTGTTGTTGTTGTTGTTGTTGGTCTCTGTACGTGGATTGCCGCTCTGATTTCGGCTGCTGCAGCAGATTCAGACAGCCGTGATCGGAAGTTTTTTGATGACATCCTGGAATTTTATCTACACAAGTGTGAGATCACCGAAGAATGACAGAGTAGTACGTCTTCTTCGCACAACAACAACAACGTCCATCCAGACTAGCAAATAAAAAAGAAAGCAATAACAGGAGCTTCGAGGTTTTTTCTCACCTCCAAGACTAGCAGCGTCCGGCAAGCACACCAACACAAGCAACGCAGCAGTGGCCAAAACAAGCAGCAATCGAAGCCAGTAAGAAACGCTGGATGCGCAAACTGCTGCCACCACCGCAGCGGCTCCTCGCGCTTTCCTTCCGACCCTAGAAGGCTCTCGTTCTCTCATCATAGTGTCAAAATGTAGAGGAAGCCCAACTCCAAATACGGCAACATATCTAAGTTGGTTGCAATACTAGACTTCAGATCACGAACTTCCTCCCCAAAAAAGCTCAAGAACAAAACATCTCCAGACTTGATCATGCAGAAAATCTGCAACCCTCACCTTCTATCGAGTCTCTCTCATCATCATCATCATCATCAAGAACACAACTCATAGATTGCAACTCATAAACATCACCACTAGAAAAACACAAACCCCAAAGGAAGAAGAAGAAGAAGAAGAAGAATAAACAAATAAATAAAATTCTGATTTTGCAACCAATAATCTCAAGCTCAAACTGGTGTTCACAAACTCATCACAAACTCGACAGCTCTTGGGCAAGAGTTTACTAAATTTGACCCAAGGAGTTGGGTTGTGCTGCAGCTGCTGCTGCTGTAAGTGTAAACACTTGAACCACTTCTAAACATGCTGCTACTTATTATCTGCGTGATTTTCTGAGCAAGTGATGAAGAAAAGAATGCGGGAGTGATCATGATGCTGATGATAATTATGAGCTTTCTGGAGATGATGATGATGAGGAGGAGGAGGAGGATCTTGCTGAATGCAGCAAGCGACCCTTAACCAAGGTTTTTGATTGATGGAACCTCCTCTGGTGTGGTCTTGAGACCAGTTCTCTGGAATTTTTCAAAACCTTCAATTTTATTCATTTTTCACAAAGAATTTCAAATCACTCTAGCAAGCAGCTCATGGACAAGGTCCCACTTTCATCTCCATCACACACCATTTTTTATTTATTTCTTAATGTATTTGTTCAACTAGTACACACATAATTCAAGATAAACGTTATATAATAATAATAATTAATTATGTACAACCAATCAAATGCAATAACTTGTATAAAATGTAAGGCCAAGCTTATGGTTTTTCAAATATAACTCTAACTTTATGTATAGAGAACCTGAACTTGTTTGATAGGTAGAGTGTTCTTCGGAAGGGCTATTAATCCAGGCCAAAACTAATGGCAGCCAAATTTAGGAAATAGAAGTTCCATGCAACCAATGAGAAGTGGCTTCATGGAGTGAAGGGACCTCCCTTTTTTGTCTTGTGGGGGAGTGGGGAGTTTGTTTTTTCAAGTTATGTTCCATGTGGAGAGTGGAGCCTCAACTTTCCATGCAAGTTTCTTTTTTTTTGTTTTTTCCTTTTTGGGGAGGGAGGGGAGGGGTGGTCAAAGCAAAGAGTTCCCAAGTTCTTGACATGTTCCTCAAAGAGTTCCTAATAGCACCTCGATTTTATCCCATATGCTTTAGCAAATGTTGTCCTCCTTTCACCGATATAGGTGGGCCAAAAGGGAAGAACTCTGTACTTCAAAATGTAACCTTCTATTTTGGGGAGCCTCCATAGTTTCATTTTTTTTGTTTTTGAGTGATGGGCCAATCAAATTGGCTAAATGTTGTGGTTTAAAAAAAATTGAACTTGAGAGACACCTCATCTAATGAATAGGAGAAGTGAATAGGTATGTGAATAGAATTTAATAGGTAGAGAACCTAAACTTGTTTAAAAGGGATAACCTCTTAATTTAGTTTCTAATTCAATTTTGAAAAAAAAATTCATTCCTTGACTCGATTCCAATGATAGTTCCAAGAAAACTTCCAACCTCTGATTTAGAAAGTTGAGAACTTAACTTATCTAAATTTGAGAACTCGCCAACATTGATTGGCACCATGGTCTATATTATTTCTAAATATTACAAATATCTTGTGTTTAGACTAATTCAAGGTCTCAAATCTAACAACTTTTGGGTTTAATATGGTCAATAAAAAGCCTCGTCCAAAAGATGAAGGTACCACCATGGGTGTTGGTTCACCTGGGTACCAACCTTTTAGTCTCACAAACTCAAAATCTCTCCTTCCCCTATACAAAATATTATCACAATTTTTTTATCATATTTGTATCATAAGAACATAAAATTTTCGTGAACTTGCAAGAAATGCAAAACAATCCAAAGTCATGAATCTTAAGAAAAATTTGAGGAATTGTCAAAAGGTGGTCTTATATAAAGTTTTTGACCTACTAAAAATTTTGTCAAAAGATCTATTTCGTTTTTGGACTTGACGAAGGAACTTATGTCTTACTCATAAAGCGATGGCAGAAATTTTCTTGTAGGTAATTTAGAGAGCACTTTACATTCATGAATATAACTAATCCTCAAGAATGAAAGATTTCTCCCACTTTTAAATAGTACGCATAATATCCTTCCTATAAGTACCTTCTTTTCCACGTACTCTTTGCAATCTATATATTTTTAAATTCACAATAAGTTTCACATTATGCTTGTTGGCTAAGGTGAACCAACACTTACACTATTAACTTCACATTCTTGAGAAATAAATTTATTTAAAGCTAATAATTGGTAGAGGAAATGTTAAATTAGGATTTCAAAATATCCTTATTTAGTTTATGGATGGGATATCTATCATGTTTAAATGCAACACAAAAAAACTTGGGGTTTTTATCATGTTATTAGTGTGAAATCTGATTCACTCAAGGCAATGCTTTATGGTGGATAAAGTGTAACCAAAGAGAAGGGGTAAAGAAAAACAATATCTTGTGCATAAGAAACTCAAAGTAGAAACATAAATCCTGGGAATTCTACAACATTATCAATTCCAACACTTACATTGTGGAGATCGTAAACCCAATGTTTATCAAAAATTTCATTAGTGCTATTAATTTGACATAACAAGGGTCAATATTCTATGTGTAAATTGTCAATTGTTACATATGTGTGAACCCTCACAAACTTGTCATAGTGACAGCAGATAGTTAGTTGCCATGTACAAAACCATACATTAAAAGTTTAAAATCTACTAAGGTATAGCTTGAATTTATTTAAAATACTCAAGAAATATAAGTTTTTGTGCAAGAAAAGGTTGCAAATACATCTCTATGAACTTCCCATTCATGTCCTCATTTATCTCATTATGCCCAACCCAAGGACACCCCATTGAAGCTTCTAGTATTCACTCAGACACCTATCCTACAACATGGATTAAAGAGAGATGCAACAAAGATCCCCATTCTAAATGCATATTTGTCTTTCTACATGCCTTTTTTTCTACAGTTTGGACTTCCTTCTTTTCATCATCAATCTTCAGCATCAACTCCTTATATAATTTATTTTGACTAAAGACACATTGCTTGCCATAATGCAATTACTAGCGCAGCAGAAATCAATAATTACTAATCACAATTAATTCAACTTACTATCTCCTAAAACTGATGAAGAAAGAAGAAAAACTAAAACTTACTTGCATTGCTCTTGAATTCACCTTCTTATTTTGCCTTCCACCATCCTACTATGCAAACTTCCATTCAATGCCACAACTTCCCTAGCCTTCCATAATTCAGTGTTGATCTATTTTTCATAACACATAAACAAATAAAACTTCCTACCCATGCTCATAAGCTTCCTTGAAACAGTAATTGTTGTAGCTAATAAACAGTGACAAAATAATTTTCATTGTCAACATGTAGAAAGTTGACGGTCATTGAAAATAAAAAACAAAACCCTAAAAAATTGTCATGTTCACATGAAAACATTATCCAATCGCCTTCATGTATGGTCACAAAAGGTCATGGGTGACCAAATTCCAAAAATGAAAGGTTAGATCGTAATGTTCTCTCATCCTAGTCCCCTTTATAATGGGAATTTTACACCTTAGGGATTTAGTGTAAACAAAAGACCATGAATTTGGTGAAAATTATGAATTTTGAATTTTTTTTGCACCTTTGAAAGATGGTCTTGTATCAATACTAACATTTTTAAATTTTTTTCATGATATATTTCACAAAGCAAACATTAAGTTGATTGTAAAAATAGTTAGGATGCATGTCCACCTTGTAATTAAGATGTTGTGCCATCAATTCATCATTAGAGGATGCTAAATGTTCCTTGGGAAAAACTAGGTAGTCATGGCAAAAATCACCTAGTCAACAAGATGGCATGACCATGAAAGGTTCCATCTTTATAACATTAACATTATAGAAGGTTATATTTAGTGTGACATTTTTTTTATTTGAACAAAAAATCTTAAATAAACCATAATATATTTTTATCACAATTGTTATTTGAAACATGGTTGGGAAATTTAAATGCAAAGCAATATGAATGTATGGTTGAGTGGTTCATTTTTAACAAATAAACATTCCATACAAATTCACGGCAAGTTTTTAAAAAGTGATCAAACGGACATGATTGTTTATTTTAAAGATTTTGATATTGTAATTTTTAATTACCAGATGGTCACCCACTTATGGAACCTTCTAAGCCTAGGTCAAAACCTATATCAGAAGTTATTAATGTTTTTCATTATGGTGGATGACACTTGGAATCCTAAAAGGAAAACCCATAAAATCCACATGAATGATAGCCAATGTTAAAAAATTAAAAGCATGTTTGCTAAACATAAAAAATTTGAGATTAAAAAAAAATTCCCATTTGAATTTTTTTTTGAAAATAAAATAAAATTTTGACCTTTCAAAAGTCTATAAATATCATTTGGCTAAATTTTTTTAACAAAAGATTTCACACTTGAATTTATTATTTCATTATGTAAAACATACTTAATCATTATAAATAATTTGGAGTACAATTTAATACAAATTCATCAATTTATTAACAATCCAATCAATTGACTAGGCCATGTTTTTTTAATTTCAAAAGTTCTTTATTGATAATGAATGCATTATTTTCGAAATATGATTTTACAAAACTTTTCATAATCATCATTTTAATGTCTTATAAATTATCAATTAACAAATTCAAAATTAGTTTATTCACCACATTGAACATTTAAAAACAATTCACCTTACAAAAATGACCATTGTAACACCAATAGTGAACCATTCAACCATGCATTCACCCAATGTGTAAGTTTATGGTAATTGGGCCAATAAGTCTTGACTCCTTCAATCAATCCATTATTTGGAGCTTGGAATATCAATGCAAGCATGATCAACAAGGTGACCTATTAATAACCAATATGGTTTTGTAATTGTAGATTGTGTTTTTGTATAATATGTATGAGGTTTTCATATTGTAGATCATGATTATGTAAAGTTCACATGAAGTTTATACATATCAACCAAATTTGAAACCAAACAAAATAAACAACTTCGATAGGTCAGTAATTAAAATTTGATACTCAAAAAACTTAGTAATCAAGTAAATAGAAACTTGAAAACCAAATATTTGAAAAACTAAATAAGTTAAAAAGTTGAAAATCCAAAACCAAGAAATTAAATAATACAAAAGAAGTTTAAAAGTTGATAACCAAATAAGCTAAAACTTGAAAACTTGAAATTTTTCATAACCAAATAAACTAAAACTTGAGTACTTGATAACCATAGAAGCTTGAAAGTTGAAAATCATATCACTTAGAATCCATTGGCATTGTAATTTTGCAATTAAAGATCCATAATGCAACATGGGAAGACACAATTCATGAATTTTCAAAGAGAAGAAAAAATTCAAATAAAAGCAATAAAAGAATAATTTGCATTATCATTAATGAAACCTCTATATACATTGAAAACAAAAGCTCATGCAAGTTAATTCTATCACAAATAGCTACAACAATTTATTAAAAAATGTTAATTCCATAAATAAAATCTTGCATGCCTATGAGACTTAGTCCTAGCATGTCCCATGTTTCTTAATCTTCCTATTTGAAAATCAACATAATGAAATCAATGTCAACAATTACCACCATGGACAAGGTCCAATAGTTTTAAGGTAAATACAAGGGATTATTAAGTGTAGGGATCAATTAGGAAAACTAAATGACATTTTTTATACAACAATTGCAAACTAGCAATGGAAAAATGAATCATTGCATTGCAAAATATGTGCTAAAAGATGCAACAAATCCTCAAACTTTCATAATTCACAACATTTAGATTGGAAGTGTAGAATTGATATTGTTCACAAAAACTCTTAAACATCATATGTGCAACATATGATATAATATTGTAATTTGATGTTGTTGTTTTCAACTCTTGAAATCACAATTCATAACATCCAATCAACTTCAAAGGTTATAGTTGAAGAGAATGTAAACATAAAACCCAACCTCTTTTACATTTTATTTTTAAAAATCAATTTTTTTTTGACTTTTGAACAAAAGTCAAGTTTGTTACCAAATGAGTGCAAACACTTTGCAAATGTGACTTATGTCAAGATACCCATATATGAATGTGAATCATTTATTCATTGTCATACATAACACATATTTTGAAATTGTGTCATGTGCACAATTACAATATCTAATAAGAAAATTGCATTCAAATTGTAATGTTTTCATGTGTGTGAACCCTAAAGCAAATGTGTGAAAAACTTTATTGTGAAATCTTAGAAGAATTATAACTCATGCTAAAAAATTGTGCATTAGTTTCCATTACAAAAAAAATTAACACAAAATTTTTCACATAAAGGATGAATTTTAAAAAACCACTATTATTCATAATGGATTAACAATTATATTCATTTTAAAGACTAGTGACATTAAAAATAAAATTGTACAAATGTTAATTTGAACATCTCATGAATGGAATGTTAAAATAAATATTTGACATGATATAACTAATTAAATATTCAATAGTTGGAATTCATTTAACAAAACTTGAACATGTTTTTGACATAATAGTGGATTGTGTTTGTGTGAATTATTGTACATTGTGTGATATAGTTGAAGGTTCAACACAACTTTATATTTTATTCTCACATAAACATATAATCATTTCACCCCACACATTATCAAAATGTAATTTTTAAAGTAAATTATCCATTTTGCATCTTCCTTATTCTTTTTAATATTCCATATGGTGTAAACTACTCAAAATTATTTGCCTAATTTGGATTTAACTCTAATCCATGGTTGACCATAGTTTTGGTCACAAAGCTCAAAGTTCATTGTGTTTAACACAAGAAAAAAATTCAATGGTAAACATTATAGAAAATAAGTTGCAAATGTTTGAAATGGATTTAACATCATTAAAAAAATCTCAAATGCTTTAATTTGAAAATGAACCCCAAATATTAATAATTCTAACGATAACAATTCATCAAAACTAGTTTAGGTAGGATAGCTTTAGGTTCCATAAGTTGTCCTTTTGGATTTGTCATTCTTTGGATAGTTCCAAATTAAAATATGTTTACAACAATTCCCAAGTAAAGAGGTGTTTTTTCCAATTTGTCCCCTTTTAGAGGTTTTTCTTTCAACATTGTAATTACAAGTAGATTTCCAATACATTTTGTATCGATTTGCATCCTAATTATCTTCGATTGAATTTGAATTCACTTAATTTTGCATTGAATTGAATTGAATTGAATTTGAATTCCATTTAATGTATTTGAATCAAAAAAATTTAAATGATTTGATTTGAATTGACTTGAAATTTCATACCATGTAATTCAATAGATTCATTTGAATTAAACCTAATTTTCACAAAATCAATTCATTTTTTTCATCCATTGATGGTTATTGATAGTGTGTAGTAGCGTGAAGCCCAAGTTGACATTTTTCATCAAGAGCAGGAATAATTCCAAACACTATTTTTTTATAAACTCAAATAAATCTTGATATTGTAAAGATCGACCCTCCACAACAATAAAGGATGAATCATGAAATTAATATTATTACAAATTCAACAAAAATGTTACTTAAAAATCAATTATTGATGGAAAATTAAATTATAAAATTGAATCCAAGAATTTAAAAAAATTCTATGATGTGAAAAGATAAAATAAAATAAAATACCTCTCGAGATTGAATTACAAAAGTAAAAACATATGGCTGTGTTATTTACCTTTATTACAAATGTACAAAATTTCAATAAAAACATATATTTGTAGTATTCATGCATAAGAAATTGTAAAAGACCATATATATACAAATAATGGTATGAAATATGAATGGACCATGAATTTTTTTAAAATTAAAAATTGGTTTATTAAAAAAGACGTAACATAATGTGATGATGTATTATTGAAAATAGGGTATTTCTTTCACAAGGAATCAGGGTTTTTTTTTGATTTTTTTTCCCCCAAATTCCTCGAGAAGACGCTGCTGCGCTTTCTTTAGTTTCTTGCTTTTGTTGAGAAGCAGCATTTTCTGAGGATGCAAGACAGGGTTTAGGGTTTGGAGGTAGCCGGGAAAGGCGAGGAGGTCCCTTGGTCGGCCGTTGTCGTCGTCGGGGAAGATATGGCTTCAGAAGTCGACGAGGAGGAAGTAGAGCTCCTGCATCTCGAGGAGGAAGTCAGAATCCTCGCCGGCAGAGTGTCGGCATTCCGAGAGAAGGGGCTTGATTACTTCACCTCGCGAGCTGCTGGCCTGAACCCTGGAAAGAGGCGTCGTGATTCCAGCAACGGCCATACTACACAAGAAGAAGAAGCAGGTGAGTGAAAGAACTTCGAGTCTTCTTTGTGTCGCTCTTCTTATTGCTGCTGCAAATGCCGTCAAATGGAGGCTCCAACTATTTTAGGACTCTTGCCGGGAGTATAAGGGGTTATCTCTCTGTCCAAAGCAGGTGAAGAAGAAAATCTCACTGCGGAGGAGAGGGAGGAAGAAGAGAAATGGACATCGGAGATACAGTCTCTGAAGGACAGGCTTGTCGTTGCTAATGAAGCGTTGCCACCTCTATTGAAGGAGATTGAGAGCTGGAAAGAGAAGCTGGAAGCGGCAACGAAGATGATTCAGAAGGACATGACTCATTTAGGGTTGACAAATGATGAAGATACCATTGCCTCCATGAACTTTCTCGTGTAAACTGAGAGACCTGTGCACTCAGCAAATGTAACATTGCAGTTTCATCAGCTAGCGTTTGAATTTTTTTGCAGAAGTATTAGATGCTTCTCTCCTAGCGATACATCAGATCTGAAAGCTTGAACTGCTGGAGTTTGCATCTAGGAAAAAATGTGTAGAAATTAGCACAGGTCAAGTAAGGTCTCAAGAGATCAGTAAACCCTAAACCCTAGAACCTATGAAGCAAGAAGAAGCTGACAGACTCTCAGAAAGTGTAACACAAGGTAGCAGAGACTGAGAGAAAAAATGTTAAGTATCAACACTGCCAAAATGTTGCTTGACAATGCCAGAGCAACACAACTTCTGCATAGGAATTAGCACTTGGAAGGGTGTTCAAAACCTTGTACCTGCTTCTGTGATGCCACAGCCCTTCTGATCCTGTGTATTTTAAGTATTTTTAAGGGTGAAGCTGCAGAGTGTGGACAGTATGTGAGGGAAGAGAGATGCAACTGCTTCTGGTGAATCTGCATTGCTGTTCAGGTGTGATTTGTTTCTTGTCCTTGATCATGTACAGAAATTGCACGTTTCTGAATCAGCAACTACAACAGGAGACCTGCATTGTGTAACCATATGATTGCTGAATCAGCAATGATATGGAAGGTACACATCTGTTTGTCTTCTTACAAACTGTCTCAAAAGGGGAAGAAGTTGTCAAGCACACAAGGACTTATATGATCTCTGCAAGATAAGAGACAACATTGCAATTTTACAGGGCCAAGGAACAACACACATTGGGGCGTTCCTGGAGCGGATGAAGAAGAAATGTTGCAGTTCAATGAGGAGATTAAAGATCAACTGGTAGAGTGTCTCACTCTGGAAGGAAGAGTTCTTGCATTGTAAGTCAAGAATCAAGATGTGCTTTGAGTGTCATACCAGGGAAATTATGCAAGGTGATAGATAACTGTGCATGATAGCTCATTCTCAGTGTCAAAGAAAGAAAACCAAAGGAGCTTGAAGCAATCAGATTTTCTGATTTTTCCAGTTGTGATACTAGTGCCTGACAGCATCCAGAATTTCCCTGTTTTCGACACAGAAAGAGTTAGAAAGCACATCTTTCAAGGAGAGATTTTGCAATAACCCCTTAAATTTATTGATGAAAGAGGGCATACATTTACAGGTACACAAATCTTCACATTTGAATATACATTCTTGTTCATAAGATTTGATGTGATCATCTGCTGACATACAACTTCATTATGAGCAATTGTGACAATGATATTCTACCAGGCATACTGAAGACACTTGGATGTTTTTAAGCACATCATCAGACATATGTTGATCTTGGTCCTTGGGGCTTAACACATCATAAAGCATGAGGCAAATGTTATCATAAACCTAAAAGTATGTAGATTACAAGGTGTAGGATGGGGTGGTTCATATGTGTACTCCTTGAGAGTTGGAGGGATACTATGCCTACAAGTATGTGCAATTTCCATTCTACTCTTAAGGAAAAGGTGTAAGATACCTCCTGTTTTCTAGGAGGGATATTCGTGGATATAAGGTGCCCTCCAAATACGGGTAGGAAATTCGTTGCTGTGCTTAATGCTGATGTTTGACATGAGCATCCATCCATTGCTGCTGATGAAGTTAGTGGGGATGTTATGATAGGTTGTCAATACGATACCATGCTGCTGTTGAAGGTCTCTGAACATGTGTATAGCAAACTGCTCCTTGGTTTTGTTTTCATTAATTTTTGAATTTTCCATTTGTGTTGCTTGAAATTCACTTCCTTCAGTAAGAGGCAAATCTGTTAAGTTCCCACTTAGTTGCAGGAATATTCTCTGTTGTTTATACTATGCCATACTGTCCCATAAGGTCTATGTCCTGGATCCGCAGGTCCTTTTGTTGCATGTAAAGGACCATACCTGCCAATTTGATTTGGCAAGCTTTTTCAGGTGTCTTAAATGGCAGAATTGGGCTTAGATTTTTTGAAAACTCAGAGAATGGGTGAAATTGGCAAAGTTGGAGTAGATTTAAATTTCTCATCCACTTCCCACAATCCCAGCTGCGATGGGTTCACCCATTATCCCACTTCATGGGGAACTTGTGCTAATTTCTCAAAACTTTTCCAAATATCTTCTGTTGCAAAATGGGGTCATCTGTTTGAAATTTCATCCATTGTGCAACATTCCCAAATGCCTTCAATTCCTTTAATTAAAATTTCAGTATTGCCACATATCCAAAGATTGGGATTAGTTAACACTAGTTGAAATATGATTCACAAATTGATATTCATTCATTAAAACTTATGAAAATGTGATTACATCTATCCATTAACACTTGTAAAGATATGTTTGACATATATCAATGTGCAATCGATGTTATGGTAGATTTCTTCATGATTTTTGCACTCCAAAGTAAGGTAAGAAAAGTTCTTCTCCATAGGTCTTCACTTGTTGAACATGATGTAAAAGATTAAATGACAGTTTTTGAGAGTTGCAACAACCAATGGATAACACTAACCAGATATCCTTTATTGAAATATGATCTTGAATTGGTGTTGTCTTCCTTCTTTGGGTAAGGCCTTTGATTGTTTGCTTGATGCTATTGGCACATCCGCAGGTGATTGATTTCTCCAACAAACCAGCTATGTTGTGTTATAAGGTGTTCTTGGTGTCAAAGTTGCTTCTCCTATTGGGTACGTCCTTTGATTGTTGTTAGATGCTATTAGCGCATCCACTGGCTGCTCATATCTCCAAGGAAGTGGTTGCTCCATGCTGATTTGTAGCAAATCTAATTAGTTGTTCTATGGTAATCTTGACCTCATTTTCTTTATAGAAAAAAACATTTCTTCACTCATGCTGAGGTGCATAGGAACAAATATGATTTAATGGTTTTTGAAAACTTAAATGGGTGACTATCTAAACTTATTCTAACCTCTTTATCAAAATTTCAATGTTGAATTGTTTTGTTTTTAGATTCTATAGCTTTTAGTAGTTAATTTTACATTGGTTTCTTTTGCACTTCAAATACATGTCTACTTTGGACTCTAGATCTTACACAAGTGGTGAGGAATGCATCAATGTCTTTTACAATTCAGAACCCGTAACAACCTATTTCAACATTTGAGTTTGATATTTCAGAAAACACATTGCAGAATTTGCACCAAGAAAATTTTCAAATTGCAAAAAATCAAACAATATTCTCATGTTTAAAGTAATCACCTCTCTACAAATTATCTCTTTTGCTTCCTAAACTTGATTCAATGAGTTCAAACCTCAAATCCAATGAGTTTAAACCATGGATGGTTGCCAAATGATAATGAAGGACTTGATAGAAGTTAGGCATTCAAAATAAAACTATGGAAAAAAAAAAAAAAACCAGATTCCATTAGAAAGATTGAAAAAAAAACTAATTCAAGAGATAATTGAGGAGATGATAATCCTCTTCCAACTAATTCGTTATATAGCTTCATATCCTCCAAGTAACTAACTAGTAACTATTTCATATAGTGCTGGCTACCTAATACATGTTCACCTAACAGATGTAGGCAATCAGCATGATAAGTACGTCCAGTGTTCAATACAAGCAATAATTGATAACAATTATAGAACAAATATAGAAGTATAATTCATTACCCTTAATCAGCACTTAGAAAAGTATGATCAGTATTGATATAAGCAAGTCATACCATGGTTAGCAAAAGTTCCCCATATGATCCAAATCCAATGGATCAGTCCCCTCAGGAAGCTCCCCTCATTTTCATGCATTGTGCAAGTTCATTGAATCACTGCCAAAAGAAGTCTATAACTTTCCAAAAAAGTGTATCACAAATTAACTCTAGTGATAAGAAAATGTAATGTGGATGAGATTTAATCCCCTATCTTTCAAAGACTCAGTCTTAATGCTTAATTGACATTTGACTAAAATAGTCTCAATCCAAAAAATGGACCAACTCTCATACACATGTTTAAAAGTCATGCAAAATATTAGAATTTTGATAATCTGAGTTGGTGGAATTATATAGAACTTCAAGTTGAATGCTTTGGTAAAAAAAAAAATTGGATAAGAAATGAAAAATTGCCATCATTATTTTATTAGGATAGAAAATATACACAAATATATAGCGTCCATGGAATAGGCTTGTGCTAGGGATGGAAAAAAAGCCTATATGACCAATCAGATTAATAGAATGAAAGCCTCGAATGGTATTGATGAGTTTATTTCAGTAAACATACATTTTAATGTTGTAAGAGTCTCATATAGGTTTATGCCTAGGTGCAAAGAGAAAAATGTTGACAAATCTCAAATTGGTGCGGTGAATTGTTTATAAAAGTTGCCTTATCGAACTAATACTTCCATACTGCAGGTAATAGACATGCAAATTGCAAGCTTTTAACAAGAAACTGGAACATTCTTAGAGATTTTTATTTAAAGTGCACAAACATTAACATTTTGATATGCAATGTCAACCTTGCAATCTCCCCCTATACTCACAGATGGGGTTCTAGCACATTACTTGTGTTGTCTATTTTGTTATTCATAAAGTACACTATAATGTGACTATAATATCTTATATCATCCTAAAAAGCTCAAATAATATCAATTGGATTTTCATGGATAAGTTATCGCATGAAAGTGAATATGGAGGTGCTCAATATGGGTTTTCAAGAATGTTTTTTGATTTCAGTTCTAGTTCAGCATTGAATTCCCAATGTTCAAACTTCTAGTTTCATGAAGGCATTGCCCAGCATGTCACAAAAATGCAACTGCATGTGAGTCTCATCTATTCACAATAGGGTTTGAACCTTGCTTGTTCTTTGCCTTCATTTTTTACAGTCTAGTTTTCAAGAGCTAATAGTTTTATGCTAAGGTTGATTCTACAAAGGGCCAATGCCACTCAACAGTCCACCCTTGGGCAAACCACAAGCTCCAACCATGACCAAGAGCTTTGACCACGACTATGACGTTTGACGCCAAATTCTCTGGAATGATTGTGTTAGAACAAGGGTTGCATTAAAATTGCAAAACACGTGCCATGAGTGCAATGAAAAAAAGAAGAGTGAAACAAACACAACCCACACAACAAGCAACCAAATAAGAAGCAAACAAATAAACAAAAATTCTTTCTTTTACACAATACTAGGCCTTTTGATGATAATACTATTTTGCACATTGTTGTTGGTCTCAAAAGTTTCAATTATGGGGCTAGCTAATTTTTGGTCATGCAGGTGTTGCAGCAATTGCTACATTGACATTTTAAACCTCAACACCACCAAATTGTTGTCACAAGGGTGTTTACTGCACATTGCAGTGAAGATGTTCTCATATCTTCACATTCTTTGCTGCATAAGAAGGTGTAATCATGGTAACATGACTCACACTTGCTTCTTTTGTCTAGAATTTGTAATTTTGAGCGACTCTAAATAGTTTGATGTAGCAAACTAGGATTGATTTGATTTGTGTTTTTTGCATTTGTTTCATTATTTAAATTATATTTTCAAATATTTGTTATACTCCTAAACAAGTGCTTTTGGATATTTTATACTCATTATGTTTATTTAAATTTATCATGATTTTATAATATTTTGTTTCAAACATTATTATAAGAACATATCACACATTTTTAACATTATATTAATTTATCAATTCAAAAAATGTTTTAATAAGCATTGATTATGCTTGGAGTGGGTCATGTTATTGTGACTACACCCAAAAACGAACAAGGATATCTAACTCAAAGCTTTTAAATTAACAATGTTCTTACATACGAAAAAAAATAAATTTCAACGTTTCCAAATTTTTATTACACTCCATTCAGCTTACCAGCTTTGTGATCTAGGGTGATCCCTTCTCAAATACATAAGCAATTACAGAAACCATGCCACAATGAATAATAAAAGTAGTTATCAATGGTTAAATGAGCAGCTTGTAGATGTTCACCCCCTGAAGACTTCGGAACTTCTTCTAGGTTTCAGACATATCAATTGCCACAATGTGCAATGGAGGGGCACCTATTTTGGCAATGCCCTACTCCTCATGCATTACCCTTAGCTTTCGACTATGGGCCCTCGTTTTCAAAGAGCCTAATTCATTCAGTTGTTGCATCTATTGATGAGGTTGGAACGTTATATACCATCATCATAGGCTCCCAATTTCATGAACAATGGGTGTTATTGTAAATGGTGCCATTGAAAAGCATTCAACTAACACGACCAAATGGGTTGAGGGTAAGAGAAACTTTCAGTCCAAGTTGGTTTTACACTACTTTCAACCATGGGCCCTAGTTTTAGAAAATTTTGAACAATTTGGTCATTTGGTCCATTGAATAGGTTCCAAGGTTCCAAGGTTCCAACCATCAAATGGGCCATTATGATTAGTAGTATAATGTGGACTTAACATGTGCAACTAACACCACCCAATGGGTTGAGGTTAAGGCAACCTTTTTATACTAATTCACCTAGAACATCGAAAATTTGTTTCTGAATTAGGTGAGACACCCAGAACAATTGACCCCTTTTCAAGAACAAGGGTCCATAATCATGACGTCTCTAACTTGTCACTATTTTCAGTTTCTCGGGCACACATCCAATTGAGAAGCTTGTTTTTTTTCCAACTTCATTGACATGCACGGTCTATGGTTGGGCCACAAGCTGCATCTTGAACCAAAAGATGAAAAAAATAATCCCAAGACGTCTCCTATGCAAAGAAGATCCTTTACATCCAAACTTGGACCATGGGACATTTGAGATGATTGGTGGCTCCATCCTGCATGACTTGATGCTTAACTTCAACCACAAATGTTTTTTATTGAGACCTTATTAAAAAAATTAATATGAAGCTTTGAAAATTATGGGAAAAAATTGTTTGTTTTTTCACTATGTTCTGGGTAGTGTTTGATTTTCTCCAATTTTCTGGAATAGGAATAGGTGGTGGGCATCCGAAGGTAGATTTAGCAAAGTTTTCTCCAAACGATAGAGTGGTGACAAACTTTTGGCTAAATATCACCCAATCTTCTAAATCATCCAAGACTGAAGTGTGGAAATTTGGTTCCAAACCTTTTAAAACATTCAGCCAAGATAGGGGATGACCTGATTCTTGGGCATTCACAACTTTCAACAATGTCACATTTTTTATCCAGACAATGGGGCTGCTCCCTTTCTTGATTACTCTCCAACATGTGTAGGGGGATGTGGAATTTTATTATCATTATCTTCAGAAGCACAACAGCAGACCCAACCCAACAAGCTGTTGTCACTCTCACGTCAAGCTCAGCGGCAGAGGGCTGGCAGGGCTTGTGTGTAAGGGGGTTTGAACCAGTGTTGCCTGGATATCACATTTTTAGGTTAATTCCAGGATACCAATAATATATATTTTGTTAACACAAAAATGGATATGCATTGAAAAATTTCAGCAATTTATTTGTAGAGGCAGATATGGATTCAGGTTTAA
>Ga0209208_10003870_pt1 | contig 21395 bp, 7 predicted proteins | sample S1TSphfallax_3_FD_187694 | JGI IMG/M metagenome (GOLD analysis project Ga0209208, IMG submission 187694) | Host-associated microbial communities from peat moss isolated from Minnesota, USA - S1T2_Fd - Sphagnum fallax MG (SPAdes) (version 2) | ecosystem: Host-associated > Plants > Peat moss >...
TTTGCATCCGCTCCGCAGCAGCAAATTGTTTACTCTTCTCGCTTGTTGCTGGTGCGCGCCACCCACCGGCTGCAGGCGGTTGAACAACCGATGAAACCTGGACTTTTGCCCTCGCCCATGTGGTCCTTACATGACATAAACCATTTAATTTAATTTGATTTTTGAAACAAATTATATGTATATTTATTTATTTATTTATGTATTTATTTTAACAGATAAAATATGATTTTGCATTTCAAGGGAACATTATTATCATTAATTATGTACTTTGATTTATAACTCAAAAAGTTACAATCATTGCCTTAAGTTTTAAAAAAGAGGTTAGGACTTAAAAAAAAGAGAATTATAGCTAACATGGTTGGACCTATGAGGGTCATTTTGTAAATGAGTCCTTTTTAACACAAGGTGGATTGCATGAACTCCAACACATATAACACACAAAATATAAAATATGAAACTTACATGTAATAAGCTACTTGTTTAAACAATGAACAAAATATTCCTACAACACACATTGCACGAATCTAAGGACTTTCAAATATTTTAGAATTTCAATGTTTTGATTGCAAGGCTCCATTTTCTTCCACCAATTCCTTCATAGAATTTAATGGCATTTACATTCCAATCTACCACTTGCCAATCTACTATCCCAACTCTATGTACAATAATTTCTCAAAAGTTATTGTTTTTAGCAATATGGTATCATGTCTTTGATAACTTTTTGTATGATTTTCTGTGTAAAGATCTTTGATATAATAATCTTAGTTGTTCAAGAATGTCCATTGTCCATGGCAATTTTGTTGTTGTCCACACATATGGCCATGGAGTTAAAAGACTTTCATTAACAAACAATGAAAAATGACTTACGAAGCAAACAAATTTTCCCAAGTCAAACAATTCAAAGCAATTTCAATATCTAAATAAATAAAATAAGGTTGGGGGATTGTTATTTGTAATTAAATAAATGTGAAAATGACATTAACCCTACAATGGAACAACAATATTCAACAAAAATACATTTATTAAAAAGAAAAAAGTTCATCCATTTACAACCATTTCAAACTTGTTGCAACACAACACCTAACACTAAATATTCATCAACATAATGTTTAAGTGTCATGCTTCAACAAGTTGGTAATGCAAAACAAAGCTTTGCATAATTTTCAACATTTATGGTGCATTCACACATGATGTTAAATCAATGTTACATGAAAATCTAGGTGGCATCCTATGTGGCACCCAATGTTCAATGGGTGATAGCTTAATGTTAACTAAATGTTAACTTAACATAAAATGTTCATGGTTTATAAGTAGGTGTAAATCCTAATTGACTAGCATGGTGTTAGGGGATTCAACATTAAAGTCCCTAACACCAAGTGTGAAATGCACCTTCAGAGAAGCTTTGTGAACAAGTTATGAATTGAAGATGGAAATCATGAACCTCCTAGCATATAAAAATGAAAAAATGAATGTTTTTAATATTTTGCTACCACACTTATCAACAATTTTTTTGATATGGGATCATAACACTTCAAGGGAAAAAACACACCAATCTTGTTGTTATTTCATTATGTGGTAACTAATGTTGGGCAATTTTCTTTTTTAAATATAAAAAACTAATGGGTAAAGGGACTTTGACCAATGATTCTCAAAAATCAAAAAAGATTTTCTTGACTTTAAAATAACCTTTTGAAAATTCCAAATTGATTGGACCTACCCCTTGAAAATTGAACAATCTTTATTGCCTTGCAGCATGGATCTCTAGTTGGGTTTCTGTAAGAAAATATAATCACAAAACTTCCATACATCAACTCTCCTATTTTTTAAACAATATTTTTTGTTTTTCAATGCCATGATGTAGAAAAAAGTTGGTCATCATCCACAAGAAGGTTTAGCCAAATTTGGTAATAAATACAATCTTTTTTTCCTTAATATGCATAGGTTAATATTTTCCCACCAACTATACCATATTATAAACATGTGGCAATTTTTTAATTTATTTTTTCCAAAATTTGGTGATTTTTGGCCATTGTAGAACATTAGCAAAATCTTTTGCATAAATTGAAATAAAAAATTTCAAGTTAAATGGTTGTAAATTTCACCTTGTGAAAATTCAACATTGTTCTTGAATATTAAAATTTTGGTTTTGATTCATAGTTTTGTGGTTCTAAACAAATCAAATAATCTTCCTTGAACCATTAGTTTTTATCTAGTTACTTTAAGAAAATGATTGGTTCTTTGAACATTTTCAAAACCCAAACCCGAATGTTATTTTATTCTAAAAATTTCAAAACCTTGGATTTATAGGTTCTTTGATTCTAAAATTTTCCAAAAACATAAATCACTATAGGTTATAACAAAAAACATATTTAAAACCAAGTGACAAAAATTGGTGTATTTAAGACAATTTTAAAATGAAATCCAATGTAAGGACTTTTTTTCATAAAAGACCCCACACCAAACTACAAGAATGCCTTCCAAATAATAATAATTATTCTCTTGATCCATATATTTTTGCATTTTTAAATTAGTGAAAAAATGCACATCAAATCCCAATAGTGGCCTCATCATAAGGGTCTAAAAATATACCTTTTTATTGTACACAAAAATTCATTTATTTTTTTATAATGTATTTTTAAAAACAATTTAGGGTGAAATATGGCACAAAGTTTTTCACTTCACAAAAAATCCCATGTTAGATTGTTAAAATGCCTTCCAAATTATGGAAATCACCTTTTTTATTTTTATCCTTTATTTTTTCCCATTTCAAGTTTGTCAAAACAAAAAGATTAAAAACCATGTGAGCATGAGTACTTATATGTTGAAAACATATATATTATTGAATGAAAAAAAAATTGACTACATATTATAGAATGTTGCTCCTAAACCTAATGTTGCATAGACTATGATTTGGAATTATGGAAAGTTTAACTTATGCATCATGACATTGGCCACAATGTGTGGTAGAAAATTAACTTGTTATTTCATCATGAACTAATAGATGTATTGATTATCATTACAGATAATGACTAATGGCTACTTGGGCCAAACAAGGTTGAATGTGGATATGACTAAGGTCTATCAACTTGTAGATGTTTGTTCATGGTTGAGCAAGGCACAACATGATCCGATTGGTTGGAATATGGTCCATATTATGCATGTTGGATGTCTATTGATTTGTTTGATGGAGGTAATGACACCTTGTTGAAGGTCTATAATCATTCTTTCTATGGTCGGGTTATTTCTCTCATTCATAAATTGAAAGGAGATGTTTTATTCACAAGTTGTTACAAAATGCATTGACCTCATTTGCATTGTGGTCATGATTCTCTTTTAATTGAGGTTCTTGTTGTTGTTCAATTATTTTCATCTACTTGGTTATATCATTGGCAAGAAAGGAAAAAGACTATAAAGTATGAAAATTTAATCAATATTTATGTTTAAGGGAAGGGCCATTACACTAATATGTTTCAATTCAATCTATATTTCACTAGATTTTGAATGAACTCAGACAAATTTACCATGACAAAAGTGGTCAATCCTCTAGTGAACAAGGATCAATTGTTATGGACAAGTGAGTTCGCTAATAAATAATCAAATTCATTAATAACTAGTCAAATTCACTAATAGTTAATTCACTAGACTAGTTTCTTAGTTCATAGATAGGTTAAGACCAAACACTTAGTCACCTAAGTTACGCTAAAAATTTAAGTTAAACACCTAACCAACTGCATCAAGAATCTAAGCTAAATTAAGCACATGGGAATCTAGGTTAGGCACCTAAAAACCTAAACCCATTTAACACACCAACTTAAGGTGCAGAGGTGAATGTTTGAACCCCTTAACCTCCCTTCACCTCCATGTTTAAACATCACTTCTTTAATCATATTTAAATAAATGAAATGATTTGTCATCACACATTATTATTCACATTTTTTTCCTAGCTTATTTGTAAGGTGCCATAGGCTAGGTTCTTATGTTAATTGTGGGTTGTTCCAAAGTTAATGTAGGATACCTTAGATTATTCCTAGGTTAATGTAAGTTATTATAATTTATTCCTAAACTAATGTAAGATACCTTAAGCTATTCCTAAACTACTATAGCTTAAAGTTGTAAACTAATCCTAGGTATTTTATCTTAGGTTATTTTTTACTACTATAAGTTTTTCACCCTATGTTATTTTAAAATATTATATGTTATTCCACCTAAAGTTATTTTCAACTATTATGGCTACCCCACCCTAGGTTATTTAAAATATTTTTAAACTATTTCATTATAGATTTTTTTTACTATTCTACCTTATGCTATTATTAGTTATTATAGGTTATTCCATCATAGGTTATTTGAAGTTATTATACACAAGGTTATTTTTTTAAAACTTAAAATTTTCCACCCTAAATTATTTTAGGTTTTTTTTACTATTTAAATTTATTCCACCCTAGGTTATTTTCAATTATTTTTGGTTATTTGACCTTAGGATATTTTCAATTATTTGAAGTTATTCCACCTTGGGTTACTTTATATTATTTCACTTTAAATATCTTTTTTTTTTAAAAGATACTCCACCTAAACTATCTTTAAATATTTTAAGTTATTGTGTTATATGTTATTTTAGATTTTTTTTACCTTAAGTTATTTTAAGTCATTATAGATTATTTCATCTTGGGTTATTTTTGGTTATTCTAATTATTCCACCATATGTTATCTAAGTTATTATACCTTAAGCTATTATTACATACTATAGGTTATTTCCCATGAGGTTATTAAGTTATTTAACTTTGGTTATTCTTGTTTATTATATGTTATTCCACTTTAGGTTATTTTAAGTTATTATTGGTATTTTATTTTTTTAAATTTCACTTTATATCATTATAAATTTTTTTTGTTATTCCAAATTAACCACTGTAGGTTATTTTTGGTTAGTATAAATAATCCAACTTAAATTATTATAGGTTATTTTAAACTATTTCAAATTATTGGACATAGGTTATTTTAGACTGTGTAACTTGAAGTTAATATAAATTATAATAGCTTAAGGTATAACCTAAGGTAGAATTTATTTTTTATATCTTAAAATAAGCTTAGTGTATAATTCGTAATAACTTATAATAATTTTAAAATTTTAAAAATGAATAACAAACTAGGCTAGATTAACCTAAAACAACCCATTACACCAAAAATGGCATTTTATGACCTTTTTAATTATTAAATTAATTGTTTATGCCATTTGTAATAAAATTGGACTTGTTATTTATGTCATTTTTAGTTGTTTATGCCATTTGTAATCATATAGGACTAATCATATAAATGATTAAAGTGAGGTGAACCTATTTCATTTTTAAGGTCCCATAATGATTTGGGCTAATGAATTGCACCCCACTTTTGGACTGATGGGTTTTATCTATGAACATTTTCATGATTTTTTATCATATGCATTTGGCTTGTTAGCCTTGTGATACATGTTTTATATTTTGGAAAGGTTAAAAAATAAACCTTTTTCCTATACATAAAACATTGGAGGAATTTTCAAATAATGAATTTGTAGGATGATTTTAAAGTGAAATATGGCATTTGAGGCTTTCCATTTCATAGAAAATCTTATGTTAGACTATCAAAATGTTTTTCAAATTATGGAATCCATCTATTTTTTCTATCTTTTTTTTTGTCTTTTTCCTATTTCACATTTTTCAAAGATTTTTTTAAAATAATAATAATAATAATAATTTTACATATAGACCATTTTATCATCAGATTTTATCATGATTTGCAATAATTTACATTTGACCTTATGACCTCATTATAAGCACTTCAAATCATGAAATGTTATAAATATATTCCTTAGTTCTTTGTTATAAAAAACCATCCAGCATTATTATAAAATCATCAAAATATGGTCCATTATGGTGAGAATTTGCCAATTAGTATTTTTGGAAATGTTTCAAGCAAGTGCACCACCCAATATGCATTTTTCATTTAAGTTGGTTTCAACATTTCAATCCTTATCCAATCTTTCATGTGTAAAATGAGTTGTATTAAAGATAGGTTTGGACTAAAAACCCCACCCACCTTTCCCTCAAAAGCTTCAACCTTCAAGGTAACATCATTTCCCACCACATTTGAGCATTGATTTTTTTCTTTTTTTTGCAACCAAGTTTAAAAGACAATACATTATGACAACATTCATCACATGATTTGGGATTTCATAGTTGAATTTCCTTTTTCAAATATTATTTTATTTCGCATGTAAATGATTATTGTTCAAGAATTCTCATGAAGATTTTTTAATGATTTAATGATTTCCATGTTGATAATTATCCAAGGATTGAAAAATGGACCTTCCAACCATTTATGTCAAAGGATAGGATACATAAATTTTGGGTTACAAATTTTCAATGTGCAAAACCTACAAGCCAAGGGCAATAACTTCAAGGAATAAAAATTGATTAATAATCCATGATAACCATTTGCATGTTATATATGTAATTCATGTTCAATTAGTTGGGGTCTTCATGGAAAAAGTTGCCACACCCACTCATTACTTTGATAGGTTTTGCATTACTATTATGGATGACCCCCTCACCTTTGGAGTTAGAGATTCCCACCCTACACTCATAATTGTTGGTCACTTGAGTCTCATATTTCACTTTATAGGTATATAGAAACCTTCACTTTATCTTCATCATTATATGTGTTTCATGTTGTTATTTTGTGACCTTTCCAACATTTTCCTCAAAAATCACTTGTGAACTAGTTTTCACAATTGGGAAATTTTGAACATGAAATGATTGTGAACACAAAATGTGAATGAAAATATGGCCTATGACATACATTGAACAACTTAATTATTGAAATCGAAAAGACTTGACATGAAAAAAATTCATAGAAGCTTCTTGAGAAAAAAAAAGTTGGTTGAAAGTTTATGATAAAAACAAATGCAAGAGAATGGTTGCATACATTTTTTACACCTACAACCATAGAAAATGATTATAATAGTTGGCAATGGAAATTGTTGAAGAAAAATGGATGTTGACCAATCAACAAATTAAGATTTGCACAAAGATAATAAAACGATTAAATGGTTGAACAAATCGACTAATTCACCTTTGGAAGACTCCATGCCAACCATCTTCAATTTAACCTACCTTCATGTGTTTGAAATGTTCTTTTGATTACAAGGTTGGTACATCCATTTAACCAACTTAAAAGGATAGCACTGGCATGATTATGTTACTTGTAAATAAATTTGCATAATGGTGAAAATATTTAATGATTCCCTTTCCTTCCATAAAATAGAAAATTAAATATAAAATAACATCCACATATGTAAATTAAATCACTAATTTGAACAAATTTATTGTGATTAACATTATAATGTCATGTGTGTAACATAGAATAGTTTTCTGGCAAGTACATAAACACACCTCTTAGAGAATGATTATTAGGGATCATTCATCAATTTTAAGAGCTCACATGTTTGCCAAACATATGTGGTGCCATTGGTGGTACCCATATACCATTAGCTGAAAGGCAAAATAAAAGATACATTATTGCAATGTTAGACTATTATAATCAAAAGAAATTTCATAGCATTATTGTACAAGCTATAGGTGATGTGGAACATATTTTTTGTAATGTTTGTGCTAGATAACTTGGAAATGTTTATGATGGGGTCAATTCAAATCATACAAGGAATGGAAGACTTGAGTTTTAAATCCCAATTTGCACACCAATTTGTAATAAATATGGGGTTACATAAATGAATAACACAATCGGACAAAGTTGTGTATATTCTCCTATACACCAAGGGTGATAAGCATGCTTGAAAAAGGTTGTAATAAATTATTGCAACTAAATCACAATCCACAAAGATGACATGTGGGGTAGTTGCAAAATAGGGTGGCTCATTTTTTCGTCACATTTGATTTTTTACATGTTGTATTCTATTCAATTGTCATAAACATATGGTGAAATCATCAATGTGACAAAAACATTTACAAATTAAAATTGCCAATTTGAGTAAAAATATGCACATAATCATGAAATTCAAAAAATATACACCAAACATATAATCATGAACTTTCATTAAATTATTATAATTGCATTAATTATTTTTATTATTGTAAAAATATGAATAATTAATGTGAATATTTTATAGTGTTGATAATTGTTAACTATAAATTAAGTTTTTAAAGTTATAAATACAATAATTTTCTATAATTTAATTATAATGAATACATGTAATATTCACATTATAGTAAATTTACCATAAGAATTGTAAATTTTAGTTTCAATTATAATGATCAATATTACATATTATAAATGCAATTACATATTATATAATTTTTAATGAATTAGGGTAAATTTTTATGTTTGGAAGAATAATTATGTAATGTAAAAAAATAATTATAAATAATAGATATATGAAATTTATAATAATGATGATAATTACATTAATTACATTATGATTAGTGTAAAAATATTAAATATGGATTTAAATTATAAAATATAAGTTCTAAATAATTTGATTATTTATAATTATTTATTAAAAAATTAGTAGTTTATTTACTTACAATAATTCTACAATAATTCTACTTTTTATACACCTATGGATGATTGAAGAATTTCCACCTTTACATATACGCTAATATGAGGTTAATATACAATAATAATTTTTTCAAACCATGCCTAACTAATCTATGAGAATAATACATATATATACCATTATGCATGTGGAATACATAATGTATATATAAAGCTTACTATACATAATTGTTAGTTAATATTCCACAAAACATGTGATAAGTATCCAAAAATTAGTAACCTACATAACTTAATGTATAAATAAATAATTAGTTATCATTTTTTGGCACTTTTGCAATTAATAGGCCAGACCAAGGTTTTCTAAGATGAAAATAATGTGAAAAGTTATCCCATTGGAAGAATGAAAAACTTATAAATAGTTGCAACATAGTCATAAATGTGAAATATGATTTTCAATTGTAAATGTAACCAATGTTAGTTGTAAACAACAATTAATCACATGTAGTCACAAATCATTTGGTTACATTTTAGTCTAATTCTACTATTGACAATGTTTTTACTAACAAAAAGGTCCTTTCTTTTCTTATGCATCAAGCTATCCATGTCCATATATATTTTCTCATGCATTGAAGTATAGACAAAACTAGTGTTCTTATATTTTTTTCTCAATGCCAATTTTCTTTTAATAGGGAGTTGGGTGAAAGGTCGCATCTTAATGTGACTAATGTTTTCTTGAAAGTTGAATCATTTTTGCCCACAATCTGTCATGGAACCTAAGATTTGAGTATTTTTGACAAATCATTAATTAATTTAATAGTTTTCAAAATCTAACTGTTTGGATCGTTCAAAGAGAAGGAACTTATTTTCATCATTGTGGCTTTGTTAGCTTTAACAACCTCAATAAATATTTGTTTTTTAAAACCAAAAAAATGCACACCAATGTTTGTAGAGCGTGGCACAATGGTTGTTGTCGTGTTTACTAAGTAGCACTTGCAATTGAGGTGTTGACATAGTACGTAAGAGTGCCCAACATTCGTTTTTTGCATTTCAATTTGTAGTTGTAGTCAAGAAACAATCTTGTTGTGCACTTACAACGAAGACATTAGTCCCAATCTCAATTTCATTCATCCATGTGTGATTTATTATTCATCACTATGTTTTGTGATTGACCAAAGTAGTTGAATGTGGGACTTTCTTAGTTGACACACCGCCTTGGGAGGCTTGACTATAGACTATGTAATCTTCCAAATCAATGTTTCAACTAGAATTCAATTGTAGACAATGTGGGTGCTAAGAATATTCCATGAGTTCCAAAATAGTTGGGATGTGCCTTCATTTGTCCACCAAAAGAGTAGGTAGTTCAATTTACTTGGCAATTGTGAATATTTTTTTTAAATATTAAAAAAATACAATTGAAATGTAGTCGATGACAATGTCAAGTCAAAGGTGGGTTGGTTGAAAAAAGGGTTTTCTACTAGTGATTCAATTGGTAATAGATGAAGGTAATTATTTCAAATTGAAAGACTTTAACAAATTAAGTTTCTTGAATGCATTAAATTGGCCAATAAACATAAGTAATTCCTACAAGCTCATACATTCCCACAGTTAAAACTTTTGGAGTGCATTTAATGGGCCAATGTACATGTAAGTAATTCTTGCAAGTTGAAACATTCACACAAATCAAGATTTTCAAGTGCACTCAATGACTAATAGATGAAAATAATGTTTTCAAGTTGGAACACCTTAACAAATGAAGCTTTTGAAATGTACTCAATTGGTTAGTAGATGAAAGTAATTATTTCCATTTGAAACACTTTAACAAAGGAAGCACTCTGAGTGCATTCCATTGACCAATAGATGAAAGTCATTATTTCAAGTTCGTACATTCATACAAATAAAGTTCTTGGAGTGCATCCAATTGGCCAATACATGAAAGTAGTTCTCTCAAGTTGGCACACTTCTACAAATGAAAGTTTCAAAATACTTTCAATTGCTCAATAGATGAAAGTAGTTTTTCAAGTTGGGACAATCATACAAATAAAGCTTTTGGAGTGCATTCAATTGGCCAATAGATGAAGGTAGTTTTTTCAAGTTGGAACACCCTGACAAATCAAGCTCTTCGAGTGCATTTAATTGGCCAATACATGAAGGTAGTTCCTTCAAGTTGGAACACTCTAACAAATAAAGCTTTTGGAGTGCATTCAATTGGCCAATAGATGAAGGTAGTTCATTCAAGTTGGAACACCCTGACAAAACAAGCTTTTTGAGTGCATTCAATTGGCCAATAGATGAAGGTAGTTCATTCAAGTTGGAACACCCTGACAAAACAAGCTTTTTGAGTGCATTCAATTGGCCAATAGATGAAGGTAGTTCTTTCAGGTTGGAACATTCTGACAAATAAAGCTTTTGGAGTGCATTCAATTTGCCAATAGATGAAGGTAGTTCTTTCAAGTTTGAACAACCGGACAAAACAAGCTTTTGGAGTGCATTCAAGTTGCCAATAGATGAAGGTAATTCTATCAAGTTCGAACACTCTGACAAAATAAGTTTATGGAGTGCATTCAATTGGCCAATAGATGAAGGTAGTTCTTTTAAATCAGAACACCCCGACAAATCAACCTTTTCGAGTGCACTCAATTGACCAATAGATGAAGGTAGTTCTTTTAAGTTGGAACACCTTAACAAATAAAACTCTTGGAGTGCATTCAATTGGCCAATAGATGAAGGTAATTCATTCAACTTGGAACACCCTGATAAATCAAGCTTTTGGATTGAACTTAATTCGCCAATAGATGAAGGTAGTTCTTTCAAGTTTGAACATCCTGACAAATCAAGCTCTTGGATTGAATTCAATTGGCCTATAGATGAAGGTAGTTCTTTCAAGTTCGAACACCCTGACAAATCAAGCTCTTGGATTGAATTCAATTGGCCAATAGATGAAGGTAGTTTTTTCAAGTCAGAACACCTTGACAAATCAAGTTCTTGGAGTGCATTCAATTGGTCAATAGATAAAGGTAGTTTCTTCAGGTTAGAACAGCTAAACAAAACAAGGTTTTGGAGTGCATTCAATTGGCCAATATATGAAGGTAGTTCCTTCAAGTTTGAACAGCCAAACAAAACAAGGTTTTGGAGTGCATTCAATTGGGCAATAGATGAAGGTAGTTCTTTTAAGTCAGAACACTGTGACAAAACTAATTGTTGGAGTGCATTCAATTGGCCAATAGATGAAGGTAGTTCTTTTAAGTCAGAACACTGTGATAAAACCAGCTGTTTGAGTGCATTCAATTGGCCAATAGATGAAGGTAGTTCCTTCAAGTGCGAACACCCCGATAAATCAAGCTTTTCGAGTGCATTCAATTGGCCAATAGATGAAGGTAATTCCTCCAAGTGTGAACACCCTGACAAATCAAGATTTTCAAGTGCATTCAATTGGCCAATAGATGAAGGTAGTTCTTTTAAGTTAGAACACTCTGAAAAAACCAGTTGTTGGAGTGCATTCAATTCACCAATAGATGTAGGTAGTTCTTTCAAATGTGAACACCCTGACAAATCAAGCTTTTGGAACACATTCAATTGGCCAATAGATGAAGGTAGTTCTCTCAAGTTGGAACACCTTGACAAATCAAGCTTTTCCAGTGTATTCAATTGACCAATAGATGAAGGTAGTTCTCTCAAGTTGGAACACCTTGACAAATTAAGGTTTTCAAGTTCATTCAATTGGCCGATAGATGAAGGTAGTTCTTTCAAGTTCGAACACCCTGACAAATCAAATTCTTGGAGTGCATTCAATTGGTCAATAGATAAAGGTAGTTCCTTCAAGTTAGAACACCTTGACAAAACAAGCTTTTGGAGTGCATTTAATTGGCCAATAGATGAAGGTAGTTCCTTCAAGTTAGGACAATCGTATAAATAAAGTCGTTGGAGTGCATTCAGTTGGCCAATAGATGAAGGTAGTTCTTTCAAGTTGGGACAATCATACAAATAAAGCTCTTGGAGTGCATTTAGTTGGCAAATAGATGAAGGTAGTTCTTTCAAATCAAAACACTGTGAGAAAACCAACTCTTGGAGTGCATTCAATTGCCCAATAGATGAAGGTAGTTCTTTTAAGTCAGAACACTGTGAAAAAACTAGTCGTTGGAGTGCATTCAATTGGCCAATAGATGAAGGTAGTTCCTTCAAGTGTGAACACCCTGGAAAATCAAGCTTTTCGAGTGCATTCAATTGGCCAATAGATGCAGGTAGTTCTGTTAAGTTAGAGCACTTTGAGATATCAAGCTGTTGGAGTGCATTCAATTGGCCAATAGATGAAGGTAATTCTTTCAAATGCGAACACCCTAACAAATCAAGCTTTTGGAGTGCATTCAATTCGCCAATAGATGAAGGCAATTCTTTCAAGTTTGAACACCCTGACAAAAGAAACGTTTTGAGTGTATTCAAATGGCCAATAGATGAAGGCAATTCTTTCAAATGCGAACACCCTGACAAATCAAGCTTTTGGAGTGCATTCAATTCGCCAATAGATGAAGGCAATTCTTTCAAGTTTGAACACCCTGACAAAAGAAACGTTTTGAGTGTATTCAAATGGCCAATAGATGAAGGCAATTCTTTCAAGTGGGAACAATGTGATAAAATAAACGTTTTGAGTTTATTCAATTGGCCAATAGATGAAGGTAGTCCTTTCAAGTTTGAACACCCTAACAAAATAAACGTTTGGAGTGCATTCAATTGGCCAATAGATGAAGGTAGTTCTTTCAAGTTGCAACACCTTAACAAATCAAACTCTTGGAGTGCATTCAATTGGCCAATAGAAGAAGGTAATTTTTTCAAGTTGGGACAATCGTATAAATAAAATCGTTCGAGTGCACTCAATTGACCAATAGATGAAGGTAGTTCTTTCAAATGTGAACAGCCTGACAATTCAAATGCTTCGAGTGCATTCAATTGGCCAATAGATGAAGGTAGTTCTTTCAAGTTGGAACAATCTGACAGAATAAGCCTTTGGAGTGCACTCAATTGGCCAATAGATGAAGGTAGTTCTTTCAAGTCTGAACACCTTGACAAAAGAAGCTCTTGAAGGGCATTCAATTGGCCAATAGATGAAGGTAGTTCCTTCAAGTGTGAACACCCCGATAAATCAAGCTTTTCAAGTGCTTTCAATTGGCCAATAGATGAAGGTAATTCCTCCAAGTGTGAACACTCTGACAAATCAAGATTTTCAAGTGCATTCAATTGGCCAATAGATGAAGGTAGTTCTTTCAAATTAGAACACTGTGACAAATTAAGCTTTTGGAGTGCATTCAATTGGCTAATAGATGAAGATAATTCTTTCCAATTAGAACACCTTAACAAATAAAGCTCCTGGAGCCCGTTCAATTGGCCAATAAATGAAGGTAGTTCTTTCAAGTTGGAACAATTTGATAAAACAAACTTTTGGAGCCCATTCAATTGGCCAATAGATGAAGGTAGTTCTTTCAAGTTGGAACAATATGACAAAACAAGCTTTTGGAGTGCATTCAATTGGCCAATAGATGAAGGTAGTTCTTTCAAGTGTGAACACCCTGATAAACCAAGGTGTTGGAGTGCATTCAATTCACCAATAGATAAAGGTAGTTCTTTCAAATTGGAGCAGCTTGACAAAACAAGCTCTTGTAGTGCATTTAATTGGCCAATAGATGAAGGTAGTTCTTTCAAATTAGAACAACATGACAAATCAAGCGTTTTAAGTGCATTCAATTGGCTAATAGATGAAGGTAGTTCTTTCAAGTGTGAACACCCTGACAAAATAAGCTCTTGAAGTGTTGTCAATTGGCCAATAGATGGAGGTAGTTCTTTCAAGTTGGAACAATTTGACAAAACAAGCTTTTGGAGTGCATTCAATTGGCCAATAGATGAAGGTAGTTCTTTCAAATTAGAACACCATGTGAAATCAAGTTGTTGGAGTGCCTTCAATTGGCCAATAGATGAAGGTAGTTCTTTCAAGTCTGAACACCCTGACAAATTAACCTTTTCGAGTGCATTCAATTGGCCAATAGATGAAGGTAGTTCTTTCAAATGAGAACACCATGAAAAATCAAGCTTTTGGAGTGCATTCGATTGGCCAATAGACGAAGGTAGTTCTCTCAATTGTGAACACCCTGTCAAAAGAAGCTCTTGGATTGTATTCAATTGGCCAATAGATGAAGGTAGTTCTTTCAAATTAGAACACCATGACAAAAGAAGCTCTTGGAGTGCATTCAATTGGCCAATAGATGAAGGTAGTTCTTTCAAGTTAGAACATCTTGACAAATAAAGCTTTTGGAGTGCATTCAATTGGCCAATAGATGAAGGTAGTTCTTTCAAGTGCAAACACCCTAACAAATCAAGCTTTTGGAGTGCATTCAATTGGCCAATAGATGAAGGTAGTTCTTTCAAGTTGGAACACCCTGATAAATCAACCTTTTTGAGTGCATTCAATTGGCCAATAGATGAAGGTAGTTCTTTCAAGCCGGAACAATTTAACAAATCAAGCTCTTGGAGTGCGTTCAATTGGCCAATAGATGAAGGTAGTTCTTTCAACTTGGAACACCTTGACAAATCAAGCTTTTGGAGAGCATTCAATTGGCCAATAGATGGAGGTAGTTCTTTCAAGTCGAAACACTCTGACAAATAAAACTCTTGGAGTGCATTCAATTGGCCAATAGATGAAGGTAGTTCTTTCAAGTGGGAACAACTTGACAAATCAAGCTCTTTGAGTGCATTCAATTGGCCAATAGATGAAGGTAGTGCCTTCAAACTTTGGCATTGTGCCAAATCAAGTACTTGTAATTGTATACAATTAAACAAATTATTTGGCAACTTTGGAATCATGCATTTTTTGAGGCACAACCATTTAACATTATTCAAATTTCGGCTTTGGATGCAATTTTCCACTGTAGTTGGTGATGCTTCTGTTAGGTCTAGTAACCTCAGGTTGTGAAATCCTTTTGAACTCATTTGGGACAATATGTTGTCACATTTTTTCAATGAGATGCCTTCTAAATTTTCCATCACCTATCACATGAAATGAAAACAAAAGGGTTATAAATATGAAAGAAGATTTCATCCTAATGCCAATTTTATTATAAAAACATGTATGTATAAAATTAATATTCAAAATTAAAACATTTGGTTTTGGACTTCAAAAAAAATCATAAGAGATCAAAATAAAATCATAGGATTGAATATGGTGGCAACCTCGTCCCTTTGTAAAAATAAATTTTGCTTATTTGATTTCCATATGATGCGATTCATAATTGGAGCTTCCATTGCAATATTTTCACCCATGTCTCGTAATTGTTCATGTATGTACAAGATTCCACCTTCTTCCCATTGGATTAGAGATCTATGTTGTAAATTTTCTAATGCAAGCTCTAGGCATAAATAATCTCCACTCCACACTCGACGAATTGTACTTATTTTCAAACCACCCAAAAAACAAGCAATATCCAAAAACATGTTTTGATGTTGTTTATCCAAGTGGTCATAACAAATCTTCAATATACTCCAAAGCTGTTCATTCTCATTGCCCCCGGTGAAACTTTGCCCACTTTTCAATTTGCTTAATGCATCTTCCCAAATTTCTAACTTTTTATTATCACACAAAAAAGAGCCCAATACTTTAAGGCTTAAAGGGAGCCCCCCACAAGCTTTTATAATCTTCATACATATATCTTTGAAATCTTTTGTTGGAACATGATTTGCATTACCAAATGCATGGAACATAAATAGTTCCCTTGCTTGTTCTTCCTCCAAAGATTTCATAACCACTTTTCCATCTTCACTTACATGATATTTCAAAGTTTGCCAATTTCGACAATTCACAAGTACTTTGCTTTTAGAAGCTGCATTATTGGTAGCCTTATTAGTGAGAAGTTGCAAGGATGTAAGGTTCTCCGCCTTACCAACATCATCCACCACCACCAACACTTTCTTCGATATCATACAATCCTTAATTTGTTTAAGGTCTTCTTTATTCACATTTTCATCCTTGCATAAAATTTTGCCACACAAATCATGTAGGAGTTGTTTTATAACATCATTGATATTGTCCTTTGATTTCACATCCTCCAAAAAGCTAGATTTGTCATACTGGTTGTGGAACAAATGATAGAACTTTTTGCTCAAAGTGGTCTTCCCAATCCCACCCATTCCAACCAAACCAACAATAGATTCCTTTTGTAACAAGATGTGTATGTCTTCTGCTTTGTTAGTGAACGCCACTTCATGACATGGCAAAGTTGGAAGCAATATATTTCTCTGTCAAAATTCACAAAATATAGGTCATTTGTATGTTTTAAAAAAAATTTGATAACCAATACATATCATTGCATATGCAATACACATCAAGTGTGTTATGACCTTATGTGTATCAAATTACATGAACATATATGAAGTCAAAAGACTTAGAATTGATGTTTTTACCTTCATACATATTCTCAAACATTTTAACAATAAATAATAACTTGGATGATCTTTGTTTGGTGGCTTGCAAATTGTCAAGTGATTGGCATCCTCAATTTTGTAATGGTTCTTGCTTGATAATTGAATAGCTGAGGCAAATGGCACTAAAATTCCCTGCATGTGCAAAAAATTAAGTTAATGGAATTCATTGACTTGTTTGTTCACTTATGCTTTAGCTTATAAGTAACATAGTAATTCCAAATGGTGGTGGAATCTACAGCTTTATAACTATTGATGTTTGAATAGTAATGAAATATTTTGTGTAAAAGTTATTTCCTTCAACCCTTTGGCAAGCAAACTATATACATACATCACAAAGCTATTGGTTTTAAATCTCATTAATCTTACATGTTTTAATGATGCTATGATTTTTTTTACAAATATTTATATGAAATTGATTTGATGAAGGGAAAATTTAAAACCTATTTTTTGATGTTTGAAATCAGTCAAATTTCCTTTCCATCAATAGTAATTCATGAAACAAAGTTCATAAAACACATGATCCATTCAGCACATTAATATATTCAGAATTATTGAACACATGATTTCACACAAGCTTTGACAATACAAAAAATGTTCAATTAATGAACCTAGTTGGATAACTTCCAATGTGGTGAAATGAAAATCTTACCCATATCTTGTTGAGTGGTAATCCTTCGCCAAATGCATAAATGTTGAGGTCTTCACGAACGGCATTTTTAAAATCTATTGAAAGGTGCTCCATTTGTGTGTTGAAAGATTCTAAATTTTTAAAAAAACCAGATTGGGTTGCATGCTTGCTCAATGTGTTGATTTGTTGATGTTGCCAAATGAAATAATTTGATAAATGTTGGGTACCACCAGCATGTGGAACACCATAAAATATTACACCTTTAACATTGTTCAAAAATGTATTACAACATTTGTGTACTTCATCATCCAAATCATTTATTGACCTTTGATGTACATGGTTGTAAGTTTCAACCACCAAGCTTTTGAGTACAAGACCTCCAAAACTATATGCAACTAATGCCACCGGTCCATTCCAAAGGGATTGATAACTACAATATATTCAACAATGCACCAAAATTCCATTATCAACATTGTATTAGCATGTACAAATTCATCCTATTATACTTGGGGCAATTTTCCAATTCAAACATGACTTAAACCATAAGTTCATAATTGATTTGTTTGTCACTTGTCACTTTTCATTTATTGATTCCATTAATCTACCTAAAAAATGTGCCGACCATGTTTTGGTAAAACAATTATTATGTACAAATATGTAGATGTTTACATTCTTATGTTAATGTAGAATTCATCTATTATGTGTTACCTTGGAAATACTTGTGAAATAATAAATAAATAAATAAAAGATATACTTTTTTTTTGAAATAATTTTTTTTGCAATGAAATGGACGCAAATTTTCTACACATGTATTAATCTAATACAAGTCAATTTAATTGCATTGCCAAAGATAAAACTTCAAAAAACACGAACTAAAAATTGCCAATAAAACCAAACTAGTTGTACCATGAACTTATAATATGAATATAAACATTGCTATTATCTTCAAACAACAACATTTACATTTAAGCCCCATTTTATGCTCTCCTACATGAATCTAACAATTCAAATAAATTGAAACTTGTTGGTGTGTATCACAATATTGGCACGCATAAATAATTAACTCATGTAAAACATTTAAGAATTTTTAAAGATGTAAAATATTATCTTTAATGTACACAAGGAAAAGAAATTAATGTGTCCAAAAGTAAAGGAGATTGTCACACCTTGAATTTGTAACCAAACTTTGAATGAGGTTTTTGCCAATTTCAGTCACATCATTGTGAGCACTTGCCACAATGTTAGAATCATAGGACAATGATAAAATTCGAACATTGTTGTTCAAGTCTTCGGGTAGCCATTTTTCTGGCCAACATATGCACTCTTCTCTATTGTTGGTGGGGTATGTTGTCCATGTTTCCTTCCATTCATCATTTGTGCCAAAAGCAATCCCATGAAAAAAAATAATGGTCAAGGTTGGATTATCGGAATTGCAAGTGGGATTTAAATCATGCACTAGATATTTCTGCAAAGAAAATGAAAAAAAGTCAGCACAATTCTACAAACATCTATTGAAAATTATTTGATTGTACAATAAATTAGAGATATGCAATATACAAATTATTGTAATTAGATAAAGACAATAATTAATTGAAAAGATTAAGTTTTTTAAAAAGCCAATAATAGATAAATTGGAGAATACCAAATCTATCTTGCATGACTAACAAATGAAGATCATTCACATGTGTCATAGACTTCAAAGTTTCAAAACATAGTTCAATAAGTAAATATTGTTACATAGTAGGTGGAACTAAAGCCAATCAATAAAGGTTAATGCTAAGAATCGGATTCTTTCAAGTTTGGGTTGATTAACTAAGGCATCTAGTTCGGTTCATTTGTTTGAGGATTTTTTCCCCAACATTTGGGTCACCAAGGCCTCCAACTCCTAAGGAATTGGGACACAAACCCAATAAGAATGTCCAAGAGCATTTTAATAATTTGCTTTAGGTTGTTGGATGAAGACTACACATTGAACTTAACTCATGATCTACAATGAAAGTTCCAATCCTTACAAGTTCAACATATTCTTAGTCAATGCCAATTGACAAATTTCCCTTTCACCAATTCTACTTGTTATAGCAAGTGAGTCATCGGCCTAATGTAAGAGGCTATAATGATTACTACATTTCCTATTGTTTTAAACATCATTTCATATTGTTTTTATCTAAACAAACAAACTGGAAAGTAACCAAAGTGAAAATGTATCACAAGGAAGCTTGTAAATGATTAAGGACATTCTGATACCCTAGTGGCTAAAGGGTATGGTGGTGAAGCTGCTGGTTGGGAGTTCAAATCTGAACTAGACCTCCTTCTCCTGATGCTTTGTGAGGACAATAAGCTATAGTGGTTGTAAGGGTCAAGGAAAATTGTCAACACACAAACATTTTTTTAAAAAAAAAGCAAAGAAAAATCAAGCTTCAACATGTAACTTGGGAAAGCCCAAGAACAAACTTTTCAAAGAAAGCTCATCATAAGATTAAGAAGAAGCACCACATTGCTGTGCCATCCATAGCTTGAAGGAGTATTTCCAGCTGGGACCAAAGGTGTCTCACTCGCAGCATGGATCTGCACAACATCTCTCTCTGTTTTTGGTGGCCCTTGTGAAAGATCAACGCCTTTTCCCTTGAGGCCATATGAATTTCCCATATTTCGCACTACTGAAATTTCTTTTGCTCGCTGCTCTGAAATATTTTTCTCTTTTGCTCTCATAAAACCTGCTACAAATCCTTTGCCGTCCCAATAGCATTCAGAGGGTATGATGGGTGTCCCTCTCATCACAAATTCCCACAAGCTAAGCTGATCATTCCACTAGATCTCCCCCAAAAAACATCAACCCCTTTCCTCTTCACGATCTCCCTGGAATTCTCACACTCTTCTCTTCTTACTCCTTTTCGACTTTTCTCACATGAGAAGAAGGTCTCATACAACCGGGCTACACATCCTCTGCCATCCTAATAACATACATATGGTATGTTGGGTGTCCGTCACATCACAGATTCCCGCAAGCTAAGCTGATCTTTCCACTAGATCTCTCCAAAAAACATCAACCCCTTTCCTCCTCACGATCTCCCTGGAATTCCCACTCTGTTCTCTTACTCCTTTTTCGACTTTTCTCACAGATGATTCTTCTTCATTTTCTCCTCCCCCAGAAACTTCGAGAAGGCTTTTGTCGTCACTCTTCAGACTGTAGCATACGCGCTTTACCGACTTGTCGGCCACTGAACAATTCCTTAGTTTTCCTTCTGGAACGCGTCTCTCTATTTGCCTTAGTTTCCTTCTGGAACACGTCTCTCTATTTTCTACTCATAATTGAGGATGGAATATGCAATGTCACCTTGAGACTTGTCAACACGCTTTACTTTTTCCCTCTGGCCTCCTCCATTATTATCATCACGACTTTTGTTCACATCCACACACCGATCTTTCTTTTTACCAAAAAACTATAGCCAAAAAGCTAAGTCATAAACTTCAAAAGTGCTAAAATCAAATGCTTATTAAGATTCTCAAGAGCCAAAATTCAACCAAATTCAAGGAAAAATCCTCAGATTTCCATACATGGTTTTCAAGCAGGTAGCCAAAAATAAGAGAAATACGTTTAAAAAATTTCTAATGCCATATTTAGCTCATAGCCAAATGTGACTAAATCTTCCTACTGATGATAGCCACTTGGGCTATATCTCAAAACTGACCCAAATGATTATTGATCCACACGTTTCCTGCTGTTTGCTGATTTCACCCAGTGAATTATTGAAGCGTTCTGCCAGAG
>Ga0209208_10003871_pt1 | contig 21392 bp, 23 predicted proteins | sample S1TSphfallax_3_FD_187694 | JGI IMG/M metagenome (GOLD analysis project Ga0209208, IMG submission 187694) | Host-associated microbial communities from peat moss isolated from Minnesota, USA - S1T2_Fd - Sphagnum fallax MG (SPAdes) (version 2) | ecosystem: Host-associated > Plants > Peat moss >...
GTCCTTTTGGGACTCCAACTCTCACCAACTCCCAACATGGGAGTTCACTTGGGAGTGTGAGGGTTCACTCCCTCACACTCTTTGCACTCTTTGCATTCCCGGGAGCATGTGATGTGACTCTTGGGTCTACTTCTAGGCCCGCAACCTCTCAACCTCCTTGCCTTAGTCGCAAGCCAAATGCTAGGGTTGCGACAAAATCTCTAGGAGGTGTGGTAGTCAATCAATTGTTCCAACCCGAAGGAGAACATGGTGGAAATACCTACCCCAAAAATGGATTATATAATATAATAAAATGCAAGAAGATGATGACTGGAAATTATACCATGAATATAGAAATCAAGCCACTAATGCCGAACTTTCAGCATTGAAAATTGGACCAATATCCATGTTCTTGAATATAAAATGAGGCCCAAAACTACACAAGGACGAAATATATGATGTTTACTTATAAAGCATTCTTTTGAAAGCCTCCTTTGCCCCAATTTGTTGCTCCTACCTCTTGCTTCTCCAAATTCCAACCCAGGTTTTGAATTCTTGGAAGAAGCCTGACTCTCAAATGGATTGCCTCCACCCTTGGATACAACAAGCAAGAGAGACAATTCTAGGGACATCTTTGACAATTAATTCTAGGTTAGAGACCATAGAATCAAAGAGCTTGAGAGCTTCCACCTCCAAGTGCATGACATAAGGAATAAATATCAGAATCAAAGTAGTTGAGAAAAATAGGGAATATCTACAGACTAAATTGAATTAGGATTTTCACCTGATGCCAAAATGTGGCCTTGTGGAGCCAATTATCAAATTGAACATCAAAGAAACTAAGTGTAGGAAGTTTCTTGGCCTTTTGAAAAATGCATGACTCATTCCATTGCTTGAGTTAAACAATTTTATGTTCAGGAGATACACATGTGTAAACTAGCATTTGTAACTTCTCCATGAGCATCTCCAATTTAAAATTCATGTCATAATGAACTTTTCCTGAGGAAATCCGTGCCAAGGGTAGGATCGCACACAGGAAGGTGCTTGTAAAACGTAAAATAATGGTCCTTCTTGACTTGTTCCATTGCCTTCTCCATCCGCTCCTTAAACTTGATGGGGGAATGATCAACCTCCAAGGGGAACTCCTCATAATACATCTTCATAGTGACATTTCCAACAATTGAAATTTCGTGCTGCAAAAAAAATCGAAAGATCAAGGCATGTGAAAAATGTTGCCAAATAATAGCCATGAAGTGAAACATAGAAATATAAGAAGGAACAAAATTGGCTCACCTTATACATGTAGTCAAAAAACACCTCAGAAATAAGAGAATGCCAAGTTTTTTGAAATTTGCTTTGGCATCTCTTATACACATATGCAAGTAGAACTTCTTAGAATTGCTCCAAAGGTGTGATACCAATGGACTTTATTCAAAAAAAATCATGGATGAGGCTAGGTTGAAGATGATCTAGCTCCATAGACCTTCCCACAAAAAATAATTTTCAAACAACCAAAGTTGAGAACATTGAACATTAGATTGCAACATATTAAAATGCAAGTCTTTAAATAACTGGTAATAGTGAATGAAATTACCTATTGAAGTCTATCATGGCTATTAAAAGTTCAACCAACCCATGAGAGGTGTTCATCAAGATGGGGTACATAAAGATATGCCATGAAGCATCATCACTATGGACATGATGAATATTTGGGATCCAAGCTTGCAGCCTATGGTTGCCATCCCATATGAAAAACCTATGTTTGGAAAGAAATTTCAAATTAAGATCCGCCAAACTCCTGGTTTTCTAAATGCTAGTGGCGATTCCAACTTGTTTCATGAACATCAATGAACTCTTGTCCCTTCTAATTCAATGGGAACACATAAAAGACCTTGTCGCCTTTTCGATATCCAGAGTGGAAAGCCTATTCCATTTTGGGCACATCAATTTTCAAGGTTGGACAAACTACAAGCATCAATATCAACCTATAAAGAGGGATGTTCATCATACCTTGCATTTGGGAATCATTTGATATTTCTCCAAACTCCTAGTTTTGTTCATCTAGATAATTGGAATTATCCTATTAAAAGACAAGTTGTAGAAACCTTGCAATCTTGGATTTTTCATGTAAAAGTGTTGAAAAGAAAAAAAGAAATTAACAAAAAGACATTCCTAAAGTGACGCGCTCCCAAGTCTCGAGTTAGGCCCAAGATGGGCCTTGGTTTATGAAACAACGGAATTGTGGGGACTTGAAGGCACGTTCCCTCCTCTCAGCACTAAAAGGGGTAGAGGGGTGTGCTGAAGCTTCGGGATGGGACTAGGAAGAGGGAGAAGCTTTAGTTACTCACTCGAACTTGCATCAAACTAACCAACAAGTTGGTTAGTTCGCATTTTGGAGCACCCTTGGTCTTCGGACAAGCCAGGAGCAACTCTAGACTCACAAGACTCACCACGGCCCGGACTCGGGGGAAGCCATCACCTTCCCCATATAATATTCTATGTGTTACTCCGCGGCACCCACATCTGAATGGCTTTTAGTCTCAAGACTCCTAAGGAGGAGTCTCGAAATTATCACGGTTTAGACTCTTGGGACTTTGAGAGCTCATAACTCTTTGCTGAAACCTTGGATTGGGATGAGGTCTAAAGCAAACTTGTAGCTCTCCTTGAGAGCTTTCCAACGGTGTGTCACACTCCATCTGCACCCACCAGGGTCGAGTCGATTCCCGACTTTTAGTGGTCAGGAGTTAAACTACCAGTGACACCCGACCCTTCTTTTTGCCATAACTTGTGCTGCAGATATCCAAATGGCTCATGCGAAGCCATTTTCGACATCTCCACTTCAATAGCTTTCCAATTACATGAAGAACGCCTCAAGGAAAGGTGTTTTGACCCCTGCAATCAAACTCTTAAGTTTTGGGAGTCCCGGAGGACTCCCAAGTCCCCATTTCTGGAGTGTGAGTGTCATCTTCACACTCTTCCAAAAGTGGGGTCGCGACACTAAAGGTCAAAGCATACTTGTTTAACATCCATAATTGCAAGTTGTGTTCCTTCAAATCCCTACAAAAGTACATGCAAAATGAGTAACATAACATTGCGAATGTGAAAGTTATTTTCTTCACAACCATCAACACCATCTCTTAGCACTAAAAGTTGGTGTCAACAGCCGCAAAAGGACCCAAATTCTTTAGGGGAACACAACTTGCAAAAACAAAATTTTAATCAAGAAGTGGCCAAGCTTGAACTTGGTAGCACAAGCATGAGAAGTTGAGTTCAAGTTCAACTGCTTGTCCTATAGTGGACCTAAAAAAACAAAAACAAAAAACAAGCAAGAAAAGATTTTTATTTTTATTTTGAAAAAAACATGGGTTCTCCATGGCCATTGGCTCCAACTCTCAGTGTCGAAAGTTGGTGCCCATGTCCATGGAGAACCCATGTTCTTCATGATCAATAAAATTAAGCATGGGCTTGGTTTTTTTTTATTGCAAAAATTTGACATGTAGCTTAAGTTCCCATGGTAACACTTGCAAAAAAAAAAATTTGAAAAAAAATAAAAAATAAAAATAAACAGTTGAATTTGAGCTCGGCCACACATTCTTGCATAGCCAAGCTCAAGCTTGGCTACTCTTCTTGTAACAAACTTACAAGACCCAAAAATAAGTAAAAATATTTGGTTGTGAAGAACTTGGGTTTTTCATAGCGTTAGGTGCCAACTTTTGACATCAAAAGTTGGTGCCAATGGCTGTAAGTTCTTCATAGCCAAAATCGTTTGTGTGTTTGAACTTTTGCATGGCCTTTTTTGTTGCAATAATCTAAGCTGTAATTCGAATTCCCACAACAACACTTTTTAAAAAAAACATCTAGATAATTAATTCAAATAATAATAATAATATCTTATTAGGTAGTTAGTTCACATACATAATTATCGAATGACTTATTATTTACCACCATCTTTGAATTCTATAAGCAAATGAATAACAAAAAATAAATTACAAAACATTAAAAAAAAACATTTTTCTTCATTTAGACCCCTTTTATTTCCACAGCTCATAACCTTCTCATCTCTTGTTCAAATTGAACAACCAAAAGTGCTATGGAGTGTCACCTTAAACTTTACAAATCATCTTGGATCTTTATAGGCACTAAAACAACATCCAAGGAGTCTTTTGGATGTTTGGAAAACGATTTCATAGTGTGATTATTTTTAGACTTTTTGACCCCCCACACTTTGGTGACCCATAACTTCCTCATTTCTAATCTACTTTGCACCATCTTTAGTGTTTCAAATGCACCAAGAAGAGATCTTGAATTTAGTTGGGGCACCATAAACAAAGGAGCGCACCCTTGAGTTTCACCTAGCTATGGGTTTTTGATGTGTTTGAAAATTAGCTTGTTTACCTTAAAGTGCAACAAAAACATTAAACCCATAAGATTTGTGTTTTAATCTCATATGACACATTAGATAAATAAAGCATGTCTTCTAGTGCTCATTCAAAGAAATAAACTTGCCAGTTTGGGATAGCTAAAAAAAAATTTAATTTAAATGGAAAGACATAAAACAAAATGGAAGTATTTACATTGATTTCTTTGACTCAATTACCTTTCTATTTTTTTACCTACTTTTTGACCTACCTAATGTAATGAAAAGACTTTCACGTACTAGTTAGTTAGAATAAAAGATAGCAGAAAAGAAAGACATGACAAGTTGACCACTTAAACAAGTCAACAAATTGTTATAGGTTGAAATGTTATAACAAATCCACTTGATAAAGTGTACAAGACAATTTTTACAATAGGTCAATTTGTTGTACCAAGTTCATTTGTAAAAAATGGTTACATAGTTATAACCATTTATGTATTATTCAAAGCAAGAATCAAAAAAGTAAAGGGGGTTATATGTTGAACATTGGATGGTATCAAAAAGTATTCTACTTATTTGAGTAGTTGTGAAAGGACTGTGAAAGAATATTAGGAAGAAATAAAGGATAGTATGGCTGAAAAAGATAGGAAATCATGAAAAATAGTGAAAGATGAGTTCTTGAAGTAGCGTTCTTGGTTTTCCTTGTTATTGTTATGTATGTTGTCAAATTGATTGTTGAAGTATGTGTTAGGGTGTGTGCTATTCCCAATATGAAAATATGGAAAAAAAAGAACAATAAGATTTTGTTTGCTTATCCACCAAAAAGAAAATTAATATCAATCTTCCATATAAAATTAGAAAAGAAAATTTTCAAAAAATCAAAGTTGAACTATTTGAATAGGTTTTAATTGAATTAGTTGAACCAATTTAATAATTGATGGTGATTGGTTGTTAACCTGTTCTGTAGGAGTAGAAGGTGAAGGCTTTTCATTTGTTACTTGTTTAGAATCATGTTCGTTTCTGTCCTCCATGACTTAATCACTTTCTATCCATATTGAATTGTCATCTTATTGTGTTATAATATCAACCTCCATTTCATCATCTCCTCCATCCATAATTAACATTCATTAACATTTGCGTGGTTTTTTCTTTGGTGGAGAATTGGTTGGCTCTGGACTCAACTAGTCCTTGGGTGTTAATGGCTTAGTCTAGATTTTTAACATGTGGGACTAACAAACTAGTTGTGGTGATATGTTGGTAGATCATACTGGTTGATGCTCATTAATAAACTATTATCACTCGAGAGACATTTCTTTGGACTATTCACTAGTAATTATTTTTCCTTTTTATGAACTGGTTGAAGTTTTGGAGAATTAACAAGTGTGTCTTCATTTGTAATTGAGAATCAATGCCTTATGAAAACTTGTATTACCAGTCATGAGTAATAGGTAATCCTCTTTATGTTAAACATTGCCAATCCTACTATAATCTATTTATGGTGTTCTGTCCACTTGGTCAACTTTATGCACATTTGAGTTAACATAATTGAACACCAATTGATTTTCTTCCCCCTACTTGCTAAATTGAGGGTAATAACTATTTGGTTGCTAAAGTATGTTAACCTCTTTTGTTGTTATATTACCTATAAGATTATTGTGAACCTTAGCATGATATTCCTCCTTCATTCAAATCATGTTCCATTGTTCCTTGTTGACAAATGCATATGGATAGTTATGCTTTTGAAAGCAACCTATGTTTTTTTTACCAATGCATTTGTTGGATCAATTGTTCCCTTAACACTTCAAATTGCTAAGCTATTAAGGCTTGGTTGATATAATCTTCTCACCACAAATAATTGCCCGAATTTATCCATCCTTCATAGACTCCCACGTGTGCAAAAAATCTTCCAACAAGTCCATTCATGGAATTGTCCATTGAACATCAAATAAGCCACCCAAACTAGCTTGTTCTACCCATTATCATTCTTTGGATCCCATCTGAATCCATTGTAGCATTTTTTGGATTTCTTTCCCTTTAACAAGTGCTCGTTTCCGAATCACTTTGGTGGGTGAACCACGTTCCTCCAATGTCTCCTTTCCCTTGCACCTCATCATGCACTTAGACCACACCTTGGTGGGTACATCAACAGGTATGTCAAGTGAATCAAATTCAACATCAAAAAACCCTCCTTCAACCGATTTTGACAAAAAGTCTACCAGTTGCTCAACTTCAACAAGTTGATTAAGTTTTGCTTCTGTAATCTTCTTTTCAACCTGGTTTTTTTTTCAAAATCACTAGTAATAATGACTGCAAGTGTAGGGGGTGAAAAATGTGTTCAAAGGCCTCACAATGTCTTTTCAAGTCCTCCCACAATGGCAGCGCATCACAAAGCCTCATGAATCTCTTTCTACGTTTTTCTCTTCTCTAGAACTTTCATTATTCTCTTGGAATGTAGGAGGTAGCCCGGATGTGAGTGGTTCAATGTAAATCACTCCGATTGCTCTTAAAGTTTCCTCTCTAATTCTTTGTAGCTCTTTTTCCTTTCTCTATTTTTATTCTCTTTGTTTCCTCAATTCCATTCTCTTTTGCTTGTCTCTCTCAAAATTGATCTAAGGCACTCATTTCTTCATCTAGTGCAACAAGAAGTATAAGAGATTCCAAAATGGAAAAATGAAAAGACACATCAAGAGGTATGCCAATTCTTTATATTGTAGCCACAAAGTGAGGAGTGGTGGTGCTTGGAAAACATCACAATTTTTAGGGCATGGTTTCCTTAAGAAACTAACACATGTAACTAGGTTAATTAAAACATCATTAATTTGTGTTAAAATAAGGCTAACAAATACTTTCTGAACTACTTATTTTTTCAATAGGCCAATAGTACCTTCTTCAACCAATTCTTTGTTGGAGAAAATATAATAGGTTCTTTTTCAATCAAGTTATTTGCTATCAAACCTCTAACATGAAATTTAACTGATTCTTCAATGAAGGGGTTACTAGAATGGTTTGTCTCAACCAATTCTTTTGGTAGGAAATCATTGGGTTTAATTAAAACACGTTGAAATGTCTGATCCCCCACAAACTTATAAGGTTTCAACTTATTCATGTTAACTAATACTAGGTTAAGATCAAATTTATCAATAGTCACTGATAGTACAATATTGTTAGGTAAACAATATTGGATCCTATATGATTCAAACAATTATTTTTGAAATTTAGGGGAATGTGCTTTGAAAACCCTTTGAAACCATAGAACATAATATCCAAATTGGTATTTTGTCTCAATGTATTAATTCTAAAAGCATAACGACTATTTCGACTAGTTAGAAGCTACAAGGTATTGTGTTACTAATTGGTTTTTTTGGAGTTTTTCTAGTTCTGACAATTGACTAGTCAAAACTCTAACAAGGTTTGGATCATGGTTTTATCCTATTTTGGATGGTAACAAGTACTTTATAAATAATAACATATGTAATCCATAGACAAGTTGAAAAGGAATGTGACTAGTTCCAACCTTAAAAACAATTATATAAGAAAATAAAATTGTGGACATGTGCTCATCCTAGTCATTCTACTTTTCGTTCAATAGTTTTGTGAACGATGTACTAAGAACTTTGTTAGTAGATTCAACTTGTCCATTCTCTCATGGATAGTAAATAGTAGAGCTAGTGTGTCATAGTATGAAATGATTAGTTAATATCATTAATGAGATATGTACCTTGATTAGTAACAATGGTCAATGGACAACCAAACCAGGTGAGAATGTGGTCTTTGAGAATTTCATAGTAACAATAGTTGTGTTGGTGTACAAACCTCTCACCTTGACCCACTTAGTGGCATAACCATTGGTAATTAAAATATATCAGTTACTAAAATGACGACTTGTTTTTAATGGGTTTGATGAAATCTAGTCCCCATTTTTGGAAAGGTTCTTCAAGTAGAGTAATGAACAACTTCGCCATATTTTGGGCTAATAGGTTATCAATTTGTTGGCACAAGTCATAAATCAGAAAAAATTCATGAACGTCTTTGTTCATGGTTGGCCACTAGTAACCAACATCAAGAATCTTCCTCATAGTAATGTTCGAGGAAAAATGCCCTCCAATTCCACTGTGCAACTCTTGCAATATAGTTGGCACCTATTCTAGTTACAAAATACAATGAAATTTGTCGTTTTGTCCAAATCTATAAAGTACTCCATCTTGTAACACAAATGGCTTAGCTATCTAAGCCAAATACTATCTTTGTGAAATAGTAAATTATTCTAACATCATTCTTTCTAATAAGTAGTCATAGACATTTTGTAACCAATCTGGTTATAATGTGAACATGTGAGCATTAGTGGTTTGATTAGGTACACCAATCAATTTTACATGGTTGGGTAATCTATTCAATGTATCTGCCATTAAATGGGATCTACCAAGCTTATAAACAATCATAGCTAGTTGGTCAAACTTACTAGTTGGGTTTTGTGAAAATATGGCTCCTATTGTTAGATGAGATGCATTTGTTTGAATATGAAATTCAAGCTCCCAATTTGGATTGATCAATATAGGGGCTTATACATATCGATTCTTAATCTCCTATCAAACATTTAATTGGCATATTGTAATCCATTCAAAAACTTCACATTTTTTTATCAGCTTGGTCGTGACATAATAAAGGAATTTTAAAAAATAAATCACCTATAGAATTATGCCATCTTGTTGAAAACTTGGATCTCCTAGGGGGTAGTAGGTACTAACATGTTTATTAAGGCTTCAACCTTTTTAGGATCCATAACTTTTCCCTATTTGGATATTATGAAACCTAGGATAGTTCTTGAAAATACCATGAATGTGCACTTGTTTAGGTTTAGGTGTTAAGGGGGTAGAATCATTGGTTTTTGTGTAGATTGGGATTACAACATTGTGGTATGGGAAATATATGTTTAAAAGGATATATAATACTATCATTTCATTTATATCATTTTACGAAGATTTTAGGGACGGAATCCAAAGTATAAAAGGGTAATGTTAAGGGGGTAAGTGGAGTATGTGATTCGGGATGAACAAAGCAATTAGGATAGGGACTAATTAGGGAATTTTGTTAGTTTGAATTTTGAATTCTTATTGTTTTGGATCATAATGATGTGACTTGGGATGGTTCAAAAGGGGGAGAGTTCTAAAGAACAAACCAAAAGGAGAAGAAGATGAGACATGGAGTTTTTTTGGGAGAAGAATAGGAGAGCTGGAGGTATTTGCGGTAGAAAACCACAGATTATGTTGTGATATAACACATATTTTTAATGTTGTTCTAGGATTTTTCTCAACAAAACCTAGGATTATGCTGTAATTGGGATTGATGTTTTTAGTAATATAGAATAACACATACTTCTATAATGAATTTTGTGTTTAACTTTTGTGTGAATTTTTTGTAGTATTAGATTATGATGAAATGAATTGTACTATTGTTTTTAGAGTTTTCTTACAATGTATTCAAAAGTGCAAATTCTGGCTATATGCAATAACTATGAATATGATGTGGGAATGAATTGTAATGTTAAGTTTGTTGAGACTTAAAACAAAAATAGTGAACAAAAATATGTTGTTATAGTAGTGTGAAATATTCTACATGAATTTAAATTTCACTTCTACCATACCTACCTACCTACCTACATAGGTAGGTAGAAAACGAAGAGCTATTTACTTACCTAGGTAGGTAAGTAGGTACAAAAGCACAAAACTAAGTGAACTAAAAAATAGACATGAATTTTATTTTTAAAAAATTATGTTTTTATTTTTAAAAAGTTTCCCTAGACCCAAAACCAAAGGGTCTTGAATTCTATAAATAACTCTAAACCTAGACCTAACATTTGTTGCAAAATGCATTACTCAACCCTAAAGACTTGGACCCTGTGAAAAACCCTTAAGACCTGTCCGGTCTAGTTCTTGGCAAGTCTAGGTCCGTGTACACTACTCACTGGGCCTGGTTCTAAGGCCAAGTCTATGTAGAACCACTAGGTATGGTTTTTGGCCACAGTGAACCAGCACCCACCAGCGCACCATCCACTGGATGTCCATTATGATTCAGCTGTGGATGAACCTCAACTGAGTTAATATTTGGTTTCATCTTGGTAACCAGTTCTGAAGGAAATAGATCTCATATATAAGCAGATAGGTAGGAAAGTAGGTAAGTGGATGGTTTATAAATAGCTACCGGTTGTTTTTACTGCCTACCTACTAACAACCTGCTTGTGGGTTGTTATTAGGTCGGTAGACAAAAAAAGGAACTGAGTAACTACCATGGTTAGCTGGGGAATTGGAACCCAACAGAAAACTGTTTCCTGACCACTTACCATTCATCCTTCATGGTGGGCTGGTGGGTGCTGGTTCACTGTGGCCCCCGTTTTTTTCTGGTTTCAGGTCCATGTGACCCACCAAGTCTGGTTCTTAGACCCAGATCTGGGCCCGGCCAAAAATCTGAAACATTGGTTTCGATGTGTTAATTTATAGAGGATACAGTGATCTACAGAAAGCCCAGTAAAACAATATGTGCCCAAGATATAGTGAGCTTCACAAGGCCCAGTGAAAGAAAAAAGTCTACTTTTGATTGGCTGATTGACCCAGGTGGTGACGTTCTGAATAGTCTCTCAACTTATATTGTCTGAATCTTCATAGGGTGGACATTGGCGCTGGGGCTGTGTTGTTTTATGGATTTTAGAATAGTGATAAGCTGACAATCATCTGTCAAAGGGTTTAGCCAGATTGGCTGCAAATGCATTATGACAAGTAAAAGAAATCTAAGAATCCTTCTATGTTGTTGACAACCTGCTGCCAAATTAATGAATATCTGGGGACGTTAAGGGGGACCAAAGCTGGTGACACACAACGCCCAGAAATAACAATTTTCAGATTTTTTTTCCCCCCCTTTTTGGCAAAATTTTGCCATAGGCCTAATTTAGAAAAACTGCGCTGGGACAACAATTAACACTCTATGGTGGATGTGGTGAACACTGGAAGGGAGGCAGAAAGAGGCAGTGTGGGTGGACCAGCTCTTGAAAAGCTCAAGAAGATCAGATATATTTTCAGCCTGCAGCAGCACATGGCAGCACTCCTGCTCTACTCCACTAGATGGTATCCCTGGAATTGAGCGGAAGTTATAAAAAACCCCTAGGAACTTGGGGTGTCAGTGTCGAATTGACAGAGTGGGACCAATGAACTTTCATAATGCACATACACCCAGTTTCCCAGCTTCCTATACTTTTTTGATTACCTAGTTGCAGTACTGTTCTACTTGTGTCCCACACGGAGCTCTAGCAGCCCAGGACAGTTTTGCTATGATGAAAATAGGGCCCAATACTTAACTTACAGGCAGAGCAGCATTGGACCAGGCATGGGATACATATGATGTAAACCTGCCAGACTTTATTACAGAAGAGCAAATATTGCAAATAAAGAACCAAAAAGGGAGATAGAACAGTGTGAAATAACTGGTGACTGGTTTCTGCCAGCGTATTTTATTTTGACGAGTTTTCGCCATTTTTGTGAAAGAAAAAGCCCAGCAACATTGACAAAGATATTTTTTTGAAAAAGTGCCAGATTTTGAAGAATTTTTGCGCCAGATTGCTAACTTATCGTCTAGTAAGTAGCCACAGCATAGAAAGATTTTGAAAAAAATCTACTGTGAGATCTGTTCTGTCACCAACTGTGACAAAATCTTGGTATTAATGATCGTCACTTTTGCAACATTGAAAAACTGGAAAAAAAAAAGCACAGCTTTCTGCAGCAGGCTGGCCTCCAATTGCCTTTATGAAACACACTCACAAAACACTGTCATGTTAGACTTATCCTTGAAGTAAGGCCAGATTTAGATGTAGCGTTTGCCACAAATTCCGTCTTCATCATCCTCAACTTGGAGGACAAATTCAGCAAATTTCTGAAAATCTGTCCTCAGTAGTGAAACTGAACATTTACTGCTCAAGATTTTAAACATGTTATGAGTAGTTAGTAGCAACAATGAAACCAGCACTGTTTGACCTAATGCAAATCTAAAATTTAACAGCAAAGTAATTTTATATGAAAATTTAATGCGAAAAGTAATTTGACACCTGGGTTTAACAATGTACTTTTTGCAATGTTAATTTTGGATATTAGCTGTACTTTTCTTGCCAAACTAGGGTGTTGGGCTCTTGTGGATGCCTTATTTGCCCTACTTAATGGATAATTTTGTTGCCTCAAAGTTGCAAACCCAAACAGCCTTTCTAGCAGTGTTTTGCCTAATGATTTGATGATTTACTTTGAGATGTCTTTTCAGTTTACAAAAGTGGGATGAAATTAGTCAATTGAGATGGGTTGTGGCAACCTGAAACAATTTATACAGTAGCTTTTATGGGCCAGAGCGAACCAACATCCATCAATGTATGAACAATGGATGGTAAGTGTCAGGAAACAATTTTCTGTTGGGTTCCAGTTCCCTAGCTAACCATGGTTGTTAGCTCAATTGTTTTTTAAAATATCTACCTACTAACTACTACTAATTAACAACCTTACCTATCTAGAAATAGGTAGTAAAAGTAGCCCATACCTATATGTAAATCATTTATTTACCTACTAATCACCTATTTTCTCACCTATCTACCTATATACAGGACCTAATTCTTGCAAAATGGTTACCAAGGTGAAACTAGAATTTAATTCAGTCGAGGTTCATCCACAACTGAGTCATAACGGACATCCAGTGGATTGTGTGCTGATGGGTGCTAGTTCTTCAATTGTTCCAGGACAGGTATTACTGTAGAGAATCATCATCTGAAGAACTCAAATGGCTGGCGTACACCATTTTGGATGAAGTATGCCAGCGTTGGCCAGTTATTGACTTTTGACCCGGTTACCAACCTGCTTATTGATTTTTTGATAACCAGATGAATTGATAACTGATTGGTATTGAATTTTCAGTAATCTAACCTACCAAGACAACACTGAAGTAGACCCTCTCATATACTGTGAAACTCAATTTGGGCTGTAAATATGCCCAAGATACAGTGACCTCCAAGATCCAAATGAGTACAATTAGGATATTAGCTGAGTCAAATGTACTTGAGTCTTGCCATCAAACTTTGAAAAAATATACTAAAAATTACTTGGTGTGCAGTGGTTCCAGGAGAGGGGTTTTCGCAGTCCTCCATGAGTACTTTACATGTGGTTTGCTGGCAACCTTGTTTGGATGTACAGGGAGTAAAATTTTGTTTATTCTCTGCAAAAGACTGATAGATGAGGGAAGATGGCGTTTCAGCTTTTGGAGGTTGCACAGCAAAAGTTTGTCATGTTGAGATGAACTCTCAAAGACAGAACCTCTCATTCGTTTTAAAGCCTTCCCATTCTGCAACACAGCTAACTAGCTTAGCTGCATGACTCCAGTTCTGCAAAACTTCCAAAACCACGTGCTAATGTGGATCTGACAAGATGGATGTTACCTGCAAGAACTTTGCTTTTGATAAGTTTGAGGTCCAGATTTTATAGAATTGTTTTTATGCAACTTGGAAATCTTGTGATATGTGCATGCACACTATAGACTATTGAAGTAAAGGAAATGGACATTGACATTGTGTAGATAACCCATGTTATGTTCTGACCCATTTTTTGGTTTCCATTGTTTGTTCTGTCCCTGATAGACTGAAGTGCCCGCTTCCCAATTGTCATACCCTGTCACGCCAAATCTCTCAAGATTCAAATGCGAGACACACTTTTTTCGCTTAACTGAGTTTGTTCTGCTATCTGTAAAGTAATGATTGTTGTAACCAGGCTGGTTAGTCTCACACTGCTGAACAATCCATTCTACACATCTATCTATGAAGGAAGGTAGTTAGTTTTGCTTTGGTTTGTTTTGTAGTCATGAGATCCACCGAACTGGGATGCTTCAGATCATGTTCTTGGTGTTTATGGAAAGCTCTTGACAAGGAGGGGTGCATGGGCTTGGTTCCCTAACGTTTGGACTTGCAGTGCAAAAGTTCTTGAATATTGAATGATTTCTTCATTGAAAATTAAATTAAATTGTAGCTGAAAATTCTGGAGGAATTGGAATGTGCCTTTGGTGATGTTGGAAAGATCTTGATGAGCACAATTTAGTGGAATTTATTTGGTAATATTTGGATTCAGAATGTGGGAGATATTGATTTTAAAGTGATTTCTGCCACTGAAAATTCAAATAAATTCCAAAAAACCAGGTTTTGGAAGGAAAATCAGTTAAGGACGTGAGAACACTTGAATGTCTACCATTCAATTCAAGTAGAAGGAATTGTGATGTGCCTTTTGTGTTATTGGAAAGATCTTGCAATGGGATATAAGTATACCTTGCAAAATAATGTCATATGTTGTGTCCACCCTACATTATAACAAGTTCACACTTGGGCCAAAGGCACAGGTCACACTAGTAGCTATTAAAATTAGTATAGGGTAAAGGCCAAGGGGTAGGGTAAGGCCAAGGGGGTGAGTTTTTATGGGAATAAGGGCCCCATGAGGTGTAGCTAAGTGCAGGCTGAAATCTGGTAAAGCCCACCCTAGATGGCTTTACATGGTGTAAAAGTCATGCGCATTATTATTATTATTATTTACCCAGTGGCTACCCTTCGGCTACCTGGCTGGTATGACAGGCAAAAAGTAAAAAACATTTGCAAGAACTGGAAGCAGCTTTTTCCGTGCAAGTTTAGCATGTGAACTATCTTATATTCAGCATTATCAAATTCAAGCCATAAGGACATTTATATTAAAAAATCTGGCAAAGATTCAACTCTATAGAGTCACCTGGGATATAGTACTACCTTACTCTATGGTCGGTTTTGTTAATAAATAATCATTTAAATATTGAACTTTTAACAATTAAAACATGCTGCTGAGGTGATGAAAACCCTCATGATTATGACAAGCTGCAATATGGATCGCCTACTCGTTTGACTGTTAATTCCAACGCTAAAAAGCAAATGGATTATTTGAAAGAAATTAATGTGGAAGCTAGGCTGTTCTAAACGGCTATTCTTAATCTACATTCTGGCAATATCAACTAAAGAGAGATTGAGAGTTGCTCGGTTATTGTTTTTTCAAATAATCATTGGATAGGTTATTATTTTGAATTTTTTTTGGACCACAAAGGTTAACAATATCAATATCAAAAGAAAATTTGATAATAATAATTGCTGATGCATAAAGGTAGGTTATCAAATAACTAGTTGATAATTATTTATTATCCTATTGCTTATTAGTCAATTATAAGGTTTAAAAATTTTAAAACTAAGATTATTATTCTTTTCTTTATCTTTTACATTTTTTGTATTAATGTTTATTGATTGATAACCTACCTAGATGATAATTTTCTCATCCATGTAGGTTATGAGATTTTTTGAAACTCAATATTAGGCAACTATCAATTTAACCAATCATAAAAAATGTTACTAATTGGTAAATAATTTTTTTCTACAAAAAGTTTTCACCAAAAATTCCTATAATAAAATTTGTGCTCTAGAACATATGCTTTTGAATGCTATAGGAAGAAATATAAAAATTTATACAATCCATGACTATAACAATTATTTTGTACTTCCTACACTATACAATTTTCTATCTCCCCTTTTACAACTACTCCCAAAAACTACTCTGGAAGCAAATTAATTTAAATCTTCCTTCCAAAACATAATTCAAATTCTTGATTATAACCCTAACCCTAATCTACTTTAATAAGCTATTAACATTACCCCTTTTTTATTTTGGATTTTGTTTTTAAAATCTTATATTTGCAAACCACAAAATGTTAAAGGGGTAGGTTGAGTACATGATTATGAATGAACAAGGCATTTAAAATAGGGATTAATCACGAAACTTTGTTAGTTTGAATTTTGAATTCTTATTGGTTTTGATCATGATGATGTGACTTGGGACAGTTTAAAAGGAGAGAGTTCTTGAAAATAAGATGGATGTTTCAGACATAGAGTTTTGAAGAGAAGAGTGGGAGGAGCTGTAGGTACTTGTAGTATAAAACCACAGACTCTATTTTGATATACCATAGATTTTAATTGTTGTTTTGGGGATTTTTTTTTCAACAAACAATAAAATTATATTATAATTTTGATTCATGTTTTCAATAATGTAAAAAAGCATAGACTTTTGCAATGAATTCTATGTTTATATTGTTGTGTGAATTTTATTTACTATTAGAATATGATGAAATGAATTGTAATATTGTTTCTAGAGTTTTTTACAATGTGTTCTAAATTGCAGATTTTGGTTATATGAGATAACTGTGAATTTGGTGTTTTAATGAATGGCAATGTTAAAACATTGAGAATTAAGGCAAGAATAATGAATGTATGCATGTGAAATGAAAATTTGTTGTTACAATAATTTGAAATATTCTGCAAAAATTAAATGTTATTTCTACCATTTTGTGACCATTTCATGGGGAAATTTTTTTCTGTTTTTTTCTTTTAATAATGGAAAGGTTTTCTACAAGTTTTGTTGTATATTAGAGATGAGACGAGTAGTGTTGTTTTTTAAAATCAATATAAAGGGGTATGTTAGAAGTATCAAAGGTTTAAGGGATTGACACCATAAGGATTACAAATAGATCTACAAACTCTAAAGATGAAGAGTTATGAAATAAGAAGAATCAAATGGTGATTCAGAGTTTACAATGACAATTGGACTTGGATGTTAATCAACAAGTTATTGAAAGACAAATAAAAGACAATCTTGACAATGGAGAGGAATATGCAAGGATTACAGAAACCCCATATCAAAATCTAATGTTTAATAAAACAAGTTCTGATAATAAAAGAAAGGCCTACAACGCATAGGTCGTTTCCCACGAGAGGTGGTATGGTGTGAAGTATGGATTATTTTTAAAAAAAACATAATTGTAGATGATGATCTCCACGGAAAGAGATGTAGTCAACTACTCACACAAATGAGTGGGTGTAGTATACTTCTTGGCTATAATCTATGGTTCAAAATCAAAAATATCAAGATGGAGTAAGGACTTTTGTAGTACTTGATCAATTGCATGAATTCTCAAGTCCAAAGTCGGTAAATAACCAAAGAAGGGATGTTACATGAATGATGAGGTATACAACCTAGGTTTGTGTATCAATTTGTATCTCTAGATTACTATGAACAAGTGGAAGACTGGGAGGTGGAAGAAAACATTAATATCGATGTGGTTGAGGAGATTGAAAAAAATTACCTACGATCATTTTAGTATGCAGAGGCACAAGTGAATGTGTTGGGTGCAGTACTATAGTCATACCCACATCAAGGGAATCCATAATTGGATTAAACAAGGTACACAACCAAAACATGGGATCATGAATTTGTGGATTCAAAAATGGTCATATTATTTTTCAAAGGTCTATGCATTTTGTGAGGAAGAAGGACATGTGATCATGGATTGTCCTTTTATGCCTTTTCACATCAAAACAAGTATTATTAGACATGTGGAGTTATAGAATGTGGCAAGAACATTAATGTATCAACCACACAAACAAAAACCAAAAATTCATGTAGTCCAGAACATATTAGAAGGCATGGATTTGGAAAGCTAATTGGGACCACATAGTTGAAAAATTTCTCCATCTATTCAAACTAAGAGCAAAGAACCAAAGCTATATTTACATCCACATTCTACACAACAGAGGAGACCAATGGCTAACCATAGAATGGAACATTGCCGCCATTGAGTCAACACAACTTCACCAATCATGTCAGAAGCAACAATTATTGAAACCCGGAAAGAACCTATTGGAATAGTAGTTACTCAATCATTTAGATGTGGGTATAACAACGATAGGAGTTGAAACGATTATTGCACCCCACCATGGCTGTATCAAAAGGGGAATATTAATTAGATTTGTAGCAAAATTGGGTAGTGGATTGGGTGGAGTCTCGGTAGGAAGGAAATTGAGTGGGAGTAGGGCATTACCAAGAGTAACTACTAGAGTTGTTGCGACACATCAGATGGTGTTTACTAATTTGATAATGACTACTCATGTGAATAGGATTGTAGATTGACCACCGATGAGGTCAATGGTTGTTAGAAGATACATGAGTGCAGATGTAATGAATCCAAGAGGAGGATATCAAGAACCATTTGTTGTAACTACACCAATTGTTTATCACAAAGATGGCCATTATGTTTGGCCAAATTGGGTAGCTTTTAAATATCATGATTTCAAAAAAGATGTTGATCCAAATGTTCATGTCAAAGTGTTCAAGTTTTTAGTAAAATCAAATGCAAAGACTTTTAAAGAGTATATCATCAATGTGTTGAGTTATATGCTAAGAGATACAACATTAAATCTGTGTCATAATTACATGTTAAAATTCCTTAATTATATTTTTTCAGAGCTTACACAGGCATTTTGTAAACGTCATCAGGAAACTCACAATGATGAGTAAATATACATGGAGCTAAAGAATATGAAGTAGGAGGAGACTAAAAGGGTGGAGGTTTACTATGAGCGAATTAAGAAGTTGGCTCATGGTTCATAAATACCAACCATAGACAATATTCTATTTATTGTGTTTAGAACTAATTTGCAATTGTACTTCAAAATTGTGATTGCAGGGACGAAGTAGTCAACACTACAATGACATAAGGAGATGATAATGTTGTGTGAAAAAGGCATGACTATTGTAGAAGCAAATAATGCACTTTCAATACCACATAGTACGAAACGTGTAGCACCAACAAAAACATAAAATAATATAGGGAAGATTGACAAACATTGCACAAATTGTGGGATGACAAATCACAATGTGGAGACATGCAGAAAGAAGAAAGAACAAACCATGTTGGCAACCACAAAAGCCGCACAACCAAGTCAAATACCACAAAAAATTCTTCATGTTCACATATCCTTATTCACATATTCACATATTCCTTATCTGTGGGTTCAATGGACATAAAATGACAAATTGTCCAAAGTTTGTTGAGATGCAAAAGATGTTTAATGGGAAATTTGTGGTAATAGCAAAAGTTCAATCTATTGTTGAAACACAAATAGTCATTGCAGATGTGAATGTGGTGGATGTTAATGTTACCACAAGAAGTAAAGTAATTAAAGAATAGGTGTTCAAGGATAGAGAGCTAAGAAAAACAAAGAATGTTATTGACTAGGAGAAAGGAAAACGGTTGAAGAAATCAAATGGTGGAGACAATTCAACAAATTCAAAAAACACAAACCTAAACAAAAGGGCCATCCACATCCATGGAGGGATGGAACACAACTTGGCTGGGTATGCCAAACATTACTCAAATGGAAGCATAAAAATATCAAGAAGTAGTGAATTCACAAGAGAAATTGATCATAGTAGAAGAGATTTGTTTGGACATTGGTAAGCATATGCTAAAAACAAGTTATATTTTGAACTTAAGAAAATTGCTTTAAATAATTCCAGAGTTAAAAAGATATCTTTGTTAGAAGATAAAATTAGGAAAATTTAGAATGTAAGTAGAGTAACCACAGATAAACAAGTTCGTTTTTCAATACCAGAGGTAAAGACAACTACTATAGCAATAGATAATCATATGGTAGTTATCCAAGTATAGATTGGGAAGAATACAATAGAGGATGTGTTGTTGGATGGAGGTTCTCAAGTTAATATTATCACAAAATAGTTGAAATTGAGGTTGGGGTTTCCAAAGCCTAAACTTGCACCATATAATCTGAGGGTGGCAAATCAAACAACCACAAAACATGTGAGAGATCTGAAGATTTATGTTCATGGCATTCCTTACATAATTATGTTTACTATACTTTAGAATACTGTGATATATTTTAATTATTCCATGTTTTTGGGGAGACCATGGTTGAAGGATGTTAAATTGGCACATGATTGGGGAAGTAACATTATTACCATACAAGGGAATGAGATAATCAGAACAATTATAGTCACCAAACATTTAAGAAATGAAGTAAGAAGACCATAAATGTTATTGTGTTACGATTATTAGAATGGTATCATAGATGAAGAAGAACATATCATCCTTGTTATAGAACTATAATTGTTTTCAATAGGAACAATCAATTTACCCGAGACAATTCAATCTATGAAAACCATAGATGTGGAGATCATAAATATAGATGTGAAGATTAATATTTTGGAACATGGTTCTAAAGTATAAAACAATAGATAAAAAGATACCTAACCATAGATAAAAAGATACCTAGCAATAGATAAAAATATACCTAACCATAGATAAAAAGATATCTAGCAATAGATATGAACCAAAAATAACCTTAGATGATAAGGTGTATCTGAAGATGTAGTACAAACATCAACCAAGGAGTGTTGTAGTGGATGAAATTCCAACAAAAATCAAAGCATAGGAGTTGTAGATAGATGGATGGACGTTAATTAAAAATCAACAATTGATGAAGCTTAATCTGGGAACTAATGTAGAACCATAGATGGTGAAAATTAATGCATAGTTGGAAATAGGCAAGGTGTTGGAATTGGAGTAGTTGTTGAAAGAATTCAAAGATTTTTTGCATGGACATACAAAGATTTGAAAGGGATTCCACTAGAGCTAGTGAAAACAGAATTGAGTTAAACATTATTATACCACAGACACATTATGCCAAATATAAATTATATCCAAACTATGCTACAACATTCAAATAACATATAGATAAGTTGTTAGCAATTGGATTTATTCAATCTATAGAAGAGGCTACATGGTTGTCACCCATAGTAATAATACCCAAGAAAAATGGCAAACTGAGAATCTTTGTAGATTTCAAAGAACTAAATGCAACCACAAAGAAGGATGCATACCCATAACCTTTCATAGATGAAGTGTTGCTGCATTATACATTTGAAGTATCGTGATGAAGGTGACGTTGTCTTTTCCTTTCACATTGATGGTGATGATAGAAGGTAATGATGCACCATCTTGAGCCTAATGATGACATTCTTCATTTTGCAACTTAAAATTCTTTAAAATTCTTCATTTAGCACCTTGTCATAACATTCTTTACCCGCGAATGTTTACCAAATTACACTGTTTACCAATTAAAATTCTATAAAAT
>Ga0209208_10003872_pt1 | contig 21385 bp, 16 predicted proteins | sample S1TSphfallax_3_FD_187694 | JGI IMG/M metagenome (GOLD analysis project Ga0209208, IMG submission 187694) | Host-associated microbial communities from peat moss isolated from Minnesota, USA - S1T2_Fd - Sphagnum fallax MG (SPAdes) (version 2) | ecosystem: Host-associated > Plants > Peat moss >...
TGATTGCGTATTAGTAGTGTAGGGGGGTGTTGGTAGGAGTGCTGTTGCTGTCAGCGTTTACAGGATGTGCTTGATGTAAGTACACGCTTCTGTTGATCGGATTTCAGGCGGTCGAAGGAAGTAGGCGCGTGCGTAGAGGGGGGCCCGGAGGGGGGGAGCTGGAACGGTGATGACACAATAGGACGGCAGAAGAGTGGATTAGGCTACTCTTGTTGGAATCTTGCATCCGTGTTCACGCGCATCCGGGGATTCTTGCCACCTTTCATTCGAGTCACTCACTATCCGGGACAAAGAAAGGTTGAGTCTCGGGTTTTGTAGAGAGAGAGAGAGAGAAATTTTGCGTGTCGTGTGAGTATATCCCTTGCAGTTCCTTCCGATTCTATTTTCGACTTAGGAGCGAGTACAAGAAATAAGAAAATCAGAGGTTGCCATTAGTGATATTGGGAGATTATAGAGAGTCCGGGAGCTTTTCTTTTTTAGTGTGGGAGAGGGAAACAGGAACGTGCACGCATGCTCTCAGGACAAAATCTGCAGAGTTGAAAGCACTTGCGGTTTGTGCTTTGTGGAGAAGAGTTTTGTGTTCGCTGTGTGGCTTCGGTTCTACAAGGTTGAAGTGCTGTCCCTTAAGCTTCCACAAGATCTGTGATCTGTGTCACCGAGGGCGCGGTCACGTGGTAACGGAGAAGAGCGTTCCCGCTTCTTCAGTTAGTTTGCGGATTCTTCAATAGGAAATGATCGCATTTCGGGCACGAGATCTTTCAATCCTCGCATCGGGAGTCGCAGACAGAACCTCGAACTCTCCTTTGGCATTGATTTTGTACTTTGCAAGAGCCGTCAAGTAGTAGCGCATGAGCATGGAGAATCACAGTGGTATGGATCCGCGACGCTTGAAGACGAGAACCTGCGGTGGATCGCATTGTGCGTTGTTTCCAGGTACGCCGCTGTCCGTCTCCTTGGCGAACTGCGATATCGATGCGCTCGTGCAACCATCGCCTGCTCAAGTTGAAGGTTATGAGCTGTACATCCACCTTCCCGAGCTTTCCAGGCTATGGCAAGCGAAACTTTACCCCAACGCATGGCCTAACGAGCGCATAGTCAAGCCTGCGTTGCACAGCCTAGAGATGGTGTTCAGGATGATTTCTTCCGTGCTGTGCGATACCCGACCATACATCGATGGTGACGAGTGGCTGCGGAGGTTGGAGTCTTTGGCGAATATGCAGCTGGAGCTTCTCTCTTGTATAGTGGAGAGGGATCAACAAGCACCGACTACCAAGTCATCTGCGAGTTCGAGTTATGTTGGTGCGGAGGCGTCTCATGTTGTGTGGCACAAATCGGGATCGAGAGCGGTGGTGAGCAGGCTGAGCCAAGAAAGCCTTTTGCCTCGACTTGCTGCATGGAGAACAGCGCAGAGCGTCGGGGCAAGGTTGCAAATCGCAATCGAAAGCAACATGGCTCGTGCCCCTTTCACCCTTGGCCTTGGAGAGCCTAATCTTTCTGGGAAGCCGATTCTCGAGTACGACAGGATCTGCACTCCCCTGGAGGTAAGGATGTCCCTGGAAGGAAGGAAGGTTTAGTGTAGTGCACATGTTCCCCTTCAGGACTCTTAAGAGTCTCTTTCCAAGGCTGCTGTGATCACAGTTACACACAGTGTGCCGACATCACAGCAGACTTATGGAGAGCTGCTGACATAGTAGGCCTTGTTTCTTGCTGCAGGGACTATTGCTTTCCATTGGAGAGTTGCAAGTGATTTGAAAATATGTAGTTAACCATGTTAGAAACTCTGGGAACACATGCTCTCACAAAAATGGACAGATGTCATTTTATGGTCAGCACAATTCAACTCTACTCACAGCTCTCGCAGCTCCAGTAATTGGTCAATGCTTGACTGGTAGAGCTGTGAGATGGCTGTGAGCACAGCTAACTAGGAAAACACAATGGAAAGCTGTTGTGATCACAGCTGACTGATGGAAAGATGTCCTAGCCACTGCCCTCTGGAAGGGGAAGTTCTCAGCACTTATAGTTAAGGTTCTTCACTTTGGACAGGATGTTGACGACCATAGCCTGCTATCAATAGGTCATTATGTTTGTTTGCTTTCAGTAGTCCAGAACTGTCAGAGTATTGAACCATGTGTCTTTACAGCAGCAGTTTTCTTTTGTATGAATTCTCAACCAAGGTTGGAATGATCTGCTAGTATGTGCCAGTTGTTACAAAGAGTTCCAGATAAAAATTCTAGAGGTTTTGTTTGGTCAGATGTGTGGTAATTGGTTCAGTATGAATGGGTCATTGTGTTTGTTTGCTTTTCATATTCCAGAACTGTCAGAGTTTAGAAACATGTGTCTTTGTTGTCTTGTACAGGATTTTTCTTCGGTATGAATGTCTCAACCAAGGTTGGAATGATCTGCTAGTATTTGCTGTCAGTTGTTACAAAGAGTTCCAGATCAAAAATCTTGCAGTTTTGTTTGGTCAGATGCTTGTGTAGTAATTCAGTTTGCTGAGTGGGCCCATGTTCGGTTTTCATATGATAGGTCTCTTCGCCATTGGTGTCACACATGCTTATGTTAATTGGGTTCACTCAGTGGCATGTTCTGTTTTCAAATGATAGATCTCTTTGCCATTGGTGTTGCGCATGTTTATGTTTCTTTCATATCCATGCCATCACATTGGTGGAGGACTTGAAGTTTTTCTGGTGTCAGATTTATGCATGCAGGCAATCAGCTCCAGGACATCCAGAGGATCATACACTCTTGACAGTCCATCAGATCATGGAGGCATGGTTGGAAGTTGCTCAAGGCTTGCTAGAAATCATTGAAGAAAATGTGAAATCCAGTAATTCTGAAGCTGCAGCCAAGAGTTGCTGGCTTGTAGAGCGAGTGTGGAAACTTCTCATGTCAACCATGGACCTGCTTCACATCATGGATCCTGATGACTTCATGAAGCTGAAACATGAACTTGCTATTAACACCAGTTCTCAACTTGGGGTAGATACCAGTGTAGAGCACATTGGAGGTGGTAAGTGCTGTGCCAAAGATTTTTCTGCAGGTGATTTTGCATGTTCTAGTCTGGTGCTTTTTGCATGATTTCAGAGCTTGAGAAATTAGGTTGTTGGCTTTCTCTAACCGTGCTTGCAGGTTTGTAGTTTTTACCAAGCACAACCTCAAACTGATCTTTACAGTTTTGGATGTGTTGGATCAGGTGCATATTGCTTGAGATCAAGGATGCTGCGCAAAGTCACAGAGGCATGCAAGGAGCTTCGACATCTGGTGCCTAAAGTGGTCGGAGTGGAAGCAGATCCTAAGGGAGGACCAAGGCTTCAAGAAGCAGTGATGGATCTCTTCCATTCTCATGGCATGTGCACTCATGCTGTAGCTCCATATGGTCGACCACTGGCTTACCACTCATCTACAATCCATCTTTTGCAAGCTTTCCAAGCTGTTGAAGCTGCAGTTAGACAATTCTATTTCTCCTATCAGCAGCTTGTGGTTGCAGTGATGGGGAGTGGTGAATACAAAGGCTCAGCACAAACAGAGATCTCAGCAGCAGATGCCCTTTCTCAGATTTACTTTGAGCCACCATACTTTCCCAGTCTTGATGGTGCAAAGACATTTCTAGGAAATTACTGGCACAATAGCCGAGAACTTGAGGAGGGTGCAATTATGAAGCATCTGGTGGTAGAGAAGGCTACCATGGACAGAATCATCAAAACTTCCAGCATCACCAGTAGCAATAGTGGTGATAGCACCAAGGATACTGATGAAGAAATGGCTTCCAAGGTACATCCCTACTCATTTCACACAGTTGTATGCTACAGTACATGGTGTGAAACTTGGGTTATCAAGAATCTAATAGATATGTCAGCCTTTCAGCTCCAACTCTCCCCTGCACTGTTTGTGTTGGGTTACTTAACATTTAGAGCCACATATGAGTTCTGTGCATCTCTGATTGGATATTGTTGATTGGGATCAGCATAAAGGTTCAATCAAATTTCTAGCCTGAGCTTAGGAGCTTTGAATCTAAGTTTCTAAATGCTGCACTGACAATTGTGCAATCAAATTCATTTGTGGCTGCAGGAAAGTTTAAGTTCTTTGGAGAAAAAACAGATTGTTGATGCTACTGTGTCGTACAAGCCTCTCCAGATTTACCAGGGAGCCATGGGGGCATAAGTGCACCTGTGCCCCTGCTTTGTCGATTAATTGTTTAATGTTGTCTTTGAGCAGTAGATGACTCCTCTCACAAGTGGCTCCTTTCAAATTTGGAACAGGGGGATTTGGCTGATATACTCTCCCCCAACATGAGAATCAGCTGATATGTAGTCCTGACCATGGGATTCACGCAAGGAATTTTGCAAGAGCTTGAGGCATTCAAGGACCGAGTCCAGAAATTTATAGGAAGTCCACAGTTGTTTAGTCTTGCTGCTTTTGGGGAAAATGGATTGAACACTAAATTTGGGTGTGTTTTAGGTGAGTTGTGCATATGGGTGTTTAGTTTAGCTTACAATGTGTAGTGAGGACTCAGAATGACTGTGGATAGTTGCAGGAACATTTTTTGTGCATACCAGTTTTACTCACTACATGGCTACTTGTAGCTCATTTCAAGCTACAAGAGTGATTGCAACAATAAAGTTGAGCTATTACTTCCAGTTTTTGGAATGAAAGTGTCAACAAGTCTCTTGCTCTGCAGGAGCTTTTCTAAGTTGAGAGCTGATGTACTAACATGTTCATATTTGTCTCCATGACACACTTAAAACCTCTTCTCATGGAACTTCAATTACTTGTTCACTAGTCTTTGTGCTCTTGTCCATCTAGTATTTTGTGTGTGAATTGAAGTTGGCAGAGGGCCAAGATCATCTGCAACCATATAACAAAAAGAGGTCTTCAGCACTGGAGGAGAAGAGAAAAGACATTAAGAGAGGGCCAAGATCATCTGCAACAATCCAACAAGCAGAGGTCTTCAGCAATGGAGAAGAGAAAAGACCACAAATAGAGGAGCTTCCCCATCATTTCACATTGTGAGCCTCAAGCTATGGCACTGTATTTGATACAAGTGTAAACAAGCAAGCTCACTGTCGACAGGCAAATCTCCACAAATCTCTCCAAAATCTATGCTTTATTTTATTTTCCAGCCTACTTGTCCTAATTGTTTTGTCCTTCAGGAGAGTGACATTGATCTCTTCAATTAATAGAGTGATTTGTGATTAATGGTGTTATTTGTGAAGGTGGTACTTTATCAGCACAACTTTGAGATTTGAATAAGCAGTTTGAGACAAGCATATAGCAGAATGAGTTGAGAACAAATGCCAATGTCATGGAGAAAAGCTAAATGCTGCTTGACAGCTCATAGCTGGTTTGGATTCAGAGCATGAAAGGTGTGGGTCTTTGGAACTCCAAGAACTGGTAATAGCATGTGTGAAATTGCTTGGTGATTATGTAGTTGAGATCCCATCGGGCCTTGTGAATAAATCCACATTCAACCTCCTTGTCAATGCAGGAGGCTTAGGTTGTCTCTGCAGTCTTTGCATGCTGGAAGTTGAAACCCAAAAGAAAGGGAAATGTAGACTATGGGAAACACAGACTAATACATGTGCTGTCCGTTCTGATGTGAGGGTATGGGAGACCAGCATGGGAAACTGGCATGTTGACTGGTGTGTTGAATATCAGCTTCATGACAACCCCACCATGTGCACCACAGATCTCACCTGGAGTGATGCAGAAAGCCCAGTTGGTGGACACAAGCTGTAGGTACCAATGTGAGGAAGACACTGTAGACAGGTACATTGAACATCAGCTTTGTGACAAACCCAATGGGACAATGCTATGCAACTATCAAATGTGGGCAAATGTCGAGACCATTAAATCTCAAATAGAGAGATGATAAGAACATTAGGTTGATAAAAGTGTGCTTAGAAGAAGTGCAGGTGCACATGATGTTAACACCTTAACAAGCTGAACCAAGGCATGCTAATCATGTTCCAAAGTGAATGGACTGATTAGAATGATTTTGGTGGACTGTCCAAATGAAGCCCTTGAACAACGTCTACATGTTCAATTGCCATAGAGCTTGATGTCTTGTACTATGTGCATTCAAGAACATATCATGAGTAAAGTTGCCAAAATTTAAGCACAACCTTGTGGACGATGACCTTGTGGCCTCTGATTCCCTATTTCTCAAGTTGATTTCCTTGAATCCATTGATCATCAATAAGTACATGTCTCTCACCATGTCTATATTCAGTCTGATTTTCAACCTCCAAATGAAGCATAAGCTTGTTAATATCCACATCTCTCTGATGTGCATCAAATTATGGATCATATAGAACAACAAATATGCAAGTAAATTTAATTACTAATTCCTTGAAGGCTTTTTTTGAAAGTATGCCAAATGAAATTTCCACCACAATCTTGCCATGACACAGTTCTTTGGTATAAAAAACCTCATTGTGCCAAATTCCAATTTGTTTCATTGAACAAATCTTCATATGTGGCCTTCTAACATAGAAAGGAAAAGCACATGATGAGCATCATTTATAGACCTAGGCATTCCTACAAATACATCAAAGCATCTTCTCTTGTGATCTATAGTTGCTTGGACCTACATACTACCTATGTGCCTGGGAAAGTTATCACAAATGACATCTTGTAACCTACCCCAATGGAAGACATAAGACACATATATTGATTTTTTTGTGCTAAATTAAAAATAAAAAAATAAAAAAAAAATCATTCACAACCATTCATTTTTGATCTATAATGAATAAATTCATTGATCATTTAGGTATTCATGAATGTTATTTTCCTTGACCACTTGAATAGGTGGGCTGGATCGCCCTATTATCAACTTTATAGGGTTTACTTACCCAATGAGAAATGCATCGGGTAAATATGGATGACAATTCAACAATGTTGTTGGAAAACCTAATTTACTACGTGTACTAACGTGGATTTGTGCCTATTTTGCAATGGTGTCGGCCATTATGGCAAGTTCAAACTTGCATTGGTTCAAATAGGAAGTGTTCTAGGAAATTCTCAAAAAGTGAACTCAGAATTCACAATTGGACCCACTGAATTTTTTTGGACAAATCTTTTTTATTTTGTGAATTTTCTGAAATTTTTTTGCCACTTTATAAATGTTAATTTTTTTATTCTTTTGCATAAAATCAGAAAGATAAATTAATAAAAAAAACACCAATCACACTTGATGAAAACTCCTCAAAATGTAAGACCAACTGAAAACTATATTTTCCATAATCTCTCCCTTGCAAGGACACAATGGATTTTTTTGGAAAAATGGGCCCAAGTTGGCACATCTCGAGGAAAGTTTTTAGACAATAGGTTCCAACACATCACCAAAGCATACCAGGAATCCTATAATTTTTTACCTTTCTTTTGGACTTGTAGCCAGTTTTTGGGAAAATTATCCTAAAATGAAAATCACATTTTTCATCTCTCCTTTGACTATTACAAAAGTGGGGTTTAGTTTGGCAACCCAATTCACTATGAGGGTTTTAAAAGTGAACTAGGACACCATATTCTTATGTCATTTCTTGGGTAAAACTTTGAATCATTCTTATCCACATCTAATCAAAGCAATTCACTATGGTAATCCACTAAGGTAAAAATATTATAATTAAAATATAATATAATAGTGCTTGTTGGCATAATATAGTAGTATTTTTTAATGTAATATGAAATTTAAAAATATAAATTATTATTATAAAAGATTAATTATTTATGTTTGCCATAAAGTTTTTGGCATAAACAAATGTTGCAACTTGTAAAATCATATTTTTCATGAAAAAATATTTTGTGAGTTGCTATTAAAGAATAGAATTCAAATGTGTTTTTATTTAAATGGTTTGGAGTTTTGTATGTTTCTTTATTATGTATGTTGAAACCTTTGAAAAAAGTTTCATTTGTTTCATTTGAACAATATGTGAGAAAAAAATTAAAATGCTAAAGTTTGATTTGCACAACAATTTTGTAATTATGATATATGTAATTTTGACACATTTATCACAAAGCAAAGTGATAGTTGAATGACAAAGACAATGTAATATTTTTTTAGACCTTGCTACCAACAATGGTATATGGATTATATGTTGATTATATGAACTTTTTGTTGACCATATATAGATCATATATTGAAAAATTATTAACACCACATAATATTAATTTCAAACATCATAAACATATAACGAATTCATTATCGATAAATTAAGTATGTCTATAGCAACTGATCCTCAATCACTAAGGGACATAGGGAATTCATCAAATTTCTTGTGTAATAAAGTTATTTGTAAAGTCACCCTCTCTTTCCACCCACTATCCCCTCTTTCAGTGGTAGTTGCAAAGTAATGAAATTTTGTTAAATCTAAGTATGAAATGTCGAAACTCATCATTTATTGCACAAGGTTCGAGAATAATTAGAGTAGTTGTACATGTAGGAGCAGTGAAAATGTATGTCGTAGCAGTGGAGGAGCTCAGGAAAAAGGTCATGAAACTCAGTTTGCCACCAAATTGGTGGAAAAACTAGTTTGGGTCCAAGTTATTTCGTTTTGTAAAATTTCATTCCTAGTTAAGCATTTGATGCCCAATTATGCCCAAACTACTTGTTCGAACTAGTAAAATAGAGACTGATCCGAACTCAAGTACTAACCACGAGTAACAAGTGACTAGTGGGAATGAGAGGGTGTGTGGCAAATACATTATGAGTAGCATTTATTTGGGGTGAATATTTGCCACTTAATGACAAAAGAAATCCAGTATGGCTCATACAATTGTACGATTTTTGTGAATTTTTTTTGTGCTAAAGTCACCATATTTGAAAGAATTTCTACACTAAGAGAATAGGTTTCAACCAGTGTTAGGTGGTTCTTTAATCCGTTGTCGATTATTTGTCAGTTATTATTAGTTCACATATATGTATGTACTAGTGTGAACTCGGTGCATAATGCACCCCGTCTGTCTGTGATGGGGCCCGACGTTCACGTCAACCAGGCCCTACGTGGGGGGTGGGGGAGGGAGAGGTCTGTTACAGATAGACCCGGCCCGATTTTTCGCCCGCTGCTTCACCGGCCTCTCCCTTCCCCCACCCCCCAAAACCTCCGTCACAGACACAGAGACTTACAGGGAACGGGCAGTGACTGGAAGAATCCCACACAGACAGACACCACTATTGCTTTAATATATGTATGTATACCCTTTGGTTTCCAATTGACGAAACCCTTGCCCCTAGAATTGAACTGGCATTTGTCAATTTCAAAGAAATAGACCCCTAGAATCAAATTGATGTTTGCTGAAATTGAAAAACCTGGCTTTGCCCCCCACCTAGCACTAAAAAATAGTCAAGGTCTTTGAAAGAAAATCAGCTTGCATGGAATTCAAAAATTTGTGATTTTTCAATGTTAGGATTTTTTGGTGTGAGTTTTGAGATGCATGTTCATGTTTTCTCTATCATCATAAGTCATAGTTTTTTTTTAGTGCGACCTCAGCAAGAGCATGCGAGGACCTTGTCGGTTTTAGTTTTGCTTTTACTCAAGAATCAACATGGTGGGCACACAAGATGCATCAGAGTTCACAATAGGAAGAAGGGAATTTTTTTTAAAGGTAAAAAAAGTTTGATGTTTTGTTCAATCAACTATGAGTTCTGTCTTTTGTTGCGCTGCTGCCTCTTTTTCAGTTGTTTTGCTGTCTCTTGTCCCTTGTGTGTAGTTTGCATGTTTTATGTTTGTCTTTTTTGGAAGGGTTTAGCATTCTAGAAATTCAAAACTTAAAATCTCAAGTTTTTAAATTTTTAGTTGTTTTTGTTTGTAGGTCTATGTAGATGCAAATTCATGTCTGAGCATGACTTCACATCTCACCCCTTCTTGCTTACTACTGATACCATGGCTTGACACAGAGTTTGAGAAGGGAGTTGACTAGAAGGAACTCTCAAAACTTTGCGATTTTCATTTTTGATTTCTCATTGTTTTCGCATGTTCTTTGTTCCTCAAGGACCCAAGATGAGCTTTGATCTAGATTTTTAGATCTTCTTCTTTACTTAGCTTTAGAGTACATTAAGAAGCTACTTGACCAAATAATTAGTTGTAACACGGGTATGGAGGTGTGGTTGACAACCGATTCAACAACCAGCTGGTTTTCTCTTTAAAAATCAGCCCCAAAAAACTGACCTTCTTCATGCGATGGAACTGATCTGTTTTTTGAAAAAATAAAAAATGAAAATAAAAATGGAACAGATCTATTCTCAGGATTCAGGATTTTCATAAACCCAAAACCAGCCAGTTCTTTGAAATTCATTTTTTTCTAATATGGAACTGGCGGTTCCTTGAAAAACAACACTGGTTTCATCCCCGGGTCTTCAAAATAGAATAGATCTCTTAAAATTTTCTACTTTCCTCTCTGACTTGTACCCAAGTTTGGCTATTCCTTTTGTGGATGATTGTCAGTGTGGGTTACATCACAAAATTTCAAAAAGAACAGTGCTACTTATGAGACATGAGGAGGACTAGATGAGAACTTATTACACAGAAAGATTACTTTATGTGTGTTAGTTATAAAATACACATTTGAAGGACTTGGATTTTGAAATTGTCATATTTAGACAATAGGTTCTTGCACGGCACCAAAATATAGCTCAGGGTTCTTAAATTGTTTAACTTTTTCTCTCTGACTTGTAGCCAAAATTTGGTTAATTCCTCTTCTGAATGACTGCCAGTGTGGCTACATGATAGAATTGAACTAAAAAAACAATGGAACTTATGACACAGGAGGAGCAGAGTGTTGTCTCTGTGCGAAATTTTCACCAAAATGAGAAAAAATAAAAATAAAAAAAGAATATTTTGTCGCAATATTTCACTTTTTTTGGAAAAGAATCAACACATAAAGTCACCCTGTCTTCACCCTGCCTTCCGGTCTGCTTTCACCCTTTATACCCTCTTTCATTGGTATCCATAAAGTAAAGAAATTTTATTAAATCTACAATAAACTCAACATTTAATGCACAAGGGTCGAGAGTAATTATAGTAATTGTACAGGTAGGAGTAGTGAAAATATATGTAGCAACAGTGGAGGCGCTCAAGAAAAAGGAAAAGACAAGATGAAACTCAGTTTACCACCAAAATTGCTGGAAAAACTAGTCTGGGTGCCAATTACTTCCTTTTGTAAAATTTTCATTCTCAGTTACACGTTTGATGCCATATTATACCAAACTGATCTTTCTCGCCCCCATGATGTGGGAGACTTTACGTGTAACAACTCTATTTCCATCACATTTGGATTCTGATTTTAATTTGATAACATTTTCATGCTAGTTTTTATACTATTCAGATAGATTCTAAAAACCTGTCCCCATTTAATGCTAAATCCTTCTTGAGATGCTAGCCAATGACACAACAACAGAAAATTGAAGAAAAAAATCACTGAGGAGGAGCTCTTCAAGGAAAGATTACTTTATAATATGTATGTGGTAGGTATAAAATACACGTTTTTGTTTCTAAGACTTGTAGTCATAACATTTGCAAGAGGAAAGTGTTTTTTCTTGCCTTATAGTAGCTGCTGCTGCTGTCTGCCAAGCGATGGACATGGAGTTCGCAACAGCAACATCGCCTTTCTTCGATGCCCTTCGGGTGTTTGTCTCTCTACCCTCTCTCCCCCTTTTTTTTTCCTTTCTTCCTTTGGATTTCTTCCAGCTTGTTTGTGTAGCACACTAGAACTCATCAGAGATTTTGATCGGTCGGGTGTTTGGCTGGGTGGATGGGGGGCGGGGTGAATGAGCGATGTAGACAGCAGAGCCATTTTTTGTGATGGCAGGACCCAATGTGATCGAGTCTGAAGAGCATGCGCTGAAGATGGCAAGGCAGATCAAGTCTGTTACAGACGAGTCAGTATTGCCTCTCCCTCTCCCTTCATACATTACACTGTTGGTTTTGCAAGAATGGGTTGTTCATTTTTCCCAGCTGTGTGCCGGCCGTATGTGTGTGGAGGTTGTGGTGTAAACCCTAGCCGGGCGTTGGAATGCATGTGCAGACTAGGTCTGCAGCTGGTGTTCAAATCCAGTTTTGACAAGGCCAACAGAACCTCTTCTGCTTCTTTTCGTGGTCCAGGGCTTGAATATGGCTTGAAGGTAAAAAGAGAGTCATGACCACAGGGGGCCGTGCCATTTTTATTATGATAGCAGCTGGGTGTTTTGAGGGTTTAGGGTTTAGAGTGTGACAAAATTCACATTATAGCAGCTTCTTTGGGTTTCAGGTTCTGGGCGAATCTGTGGATGTTGAGCTGCTGTTTTGTTATTGCACTGTAGGTTTTGCAGCAAGTGAAGACAACATATGGTGTGCCCATTGTGACAGATGTCCATGAAGCTTATCAGGTTTCTTCCATATCCAGCCTGCCCCATCACAAAAGTATTGTGTTTTGAGCTTTGTGAGTGACTTCAAGTAACAAAGCACAAAAACAGTCATGGAGGGCGACAAAGCTTGTGACTCTGAATTTGGGGCTGTGCATTATAGTGTGAGCTGGTGGCAAGAGTGGCAGACATTATACAAATTCCAGCATTCTTATGCCGACAGGTAAGTGCACTCCTTCCCTAATCTGAGTATTAGGGTTCATGGTCAAGCCACTTGAATTCTGGGCTGGATGTTGCTCTACAGTTGCTATGAGCCCTGATTTTCTTCTTGGTCCCAAACTCATTGAACATATACTTCAAATGTGGCAGACAGATTTGCTGGTAGCTGCTGCAAAAACAGGAAGAGTGATCAACATCAAGAAGGGTCAATTTTGTGCATCCTCTGTAAGCCTTTGTCCATAGTCTTTCCCTATTTGTCCTTTCCTTTTGTTTTTCTTTTCCTCTTCTGTCATTCTTTGTTTCTTTGTCTTGTCGTTGTTGTTGTGGTCTGTTGCTAGCCAGTAGTATGCCTGAGTCTTCAAGTTGCTTCCGGAATTGCAACAGAAACTCAGTTTGTACGTTGGTGCTTGTCACCGGCCTTTACCCACTGTAGGGAGCTGATGAAGTCAGTGGGGAAGTTGGGGTAGTTAAGTCACTATCATACATACTACTGTTGATGGTCCCTGAACAGGTGTGAGATTGACACTTTTGTTCATACCAGTGTGTGTTTTTGTTTTTTATTTGTTTCTGTCTTCCCTAGTTTGGTTCTTTGTGTGGCTTCCAGAGGAAGTTTTGACCTTGCTGTTTCTTCTTCATCGTGAGAATGGAGATTTCTCTATTCTTATGAAAGATACTTTGTTCTTATCAGCAGGACTTCCTGTTGAGAACTATGCAACACTTTTGAGTGGGATCTGATGTGCAAAGCAGGGATGACTCAAAACATCAGTACAAAACAAATCCAATGCATGGTTTGCTAATGTGGAAATTGTTTTGTTAGAGCTAACGTGGGCATATCCATGGGCAGGTAATGGCAAATTCAGCTAACAAGATCAGGCTAGCAGGAAACCCAAATGTGATGGTGTGTGAACGTGGCACCATGTTTGGCTACAGTGAGTAGAAAGATTGCTGTCTTGAAGTAGAACTCTTTTATCGATCATATTGGATTTGTTGACTAGATAGAACCTTCCTGTGTCAGATACAGCTTGACAAATTTCAGCTGACAAAGTTGCAAGGTTGTGGTGCAATGTTATTATTGGTGACATGTGTATGCATGATCAGTTGATTGGTAGTCTACCATCCATCTCAGTGTCAGCAATGATTTGTAGAAATGGTTCTTGATTGCCTGCAGATGATCTGATTGTTGATCCACGCAATCTAGAGTGGATGAGAGAAGCCAATGCCCCTGTGGTAACATGTTGTAACTACTATTCTGCAGACTTGTCTTTAGTCCTCTTCTTTATTTGGAGACCTCTGAAATATTGCTGGGGAGCATGTTAGTTGACAACTCAGTTAACTGATAGGGCCTGCTGGTTATTGCAGATTGCTGATATCACTCACTCATTGCAACAGCCTGCTGGAAAGAAGGTGAATCGCATACCACAACCCAGGCCTCTTGCATTTCTTTCCAATTATGTGGCTTTTATGTTGACACTCTTTTTTAATGTACATTTTACAGTAGGAAAGGTTTGTCCACACAGCTATTCATCTTCCTGACAGCAGAGTGGGGGCAGCTTGATGGTGGTGGGGTTGCAAGTGGAGGTCTGCGTGAACTGATTCCTTGCATTGCAAGGGCTTGTGTCGCTGTTGGTGTGGATGGACTCTTCATGGAGGTTAGTCTACCTTGTAATTCTTGTCTTTGATTGAATACTGTTGAGGAGATAATGTTTTTGCAAATGCCCTGAGTAAGTCAAGTGACAGAGAGTATGGTGCATGAAATGAAATTGCAGGTGCATGATAATCCACTGCAAGCTCCATGTGATGGTCCAACTCAGTGGGTATACAGCTTTAAACTCTTTTCTCTGTGAACTATTGGGATGTTAGTCATGCTCCAAAAGAGATGGTCCTTGTTACACTTAGTATGATTTACTAACTCAGATGCTTGCCTTGCACTTGCATGTCAACAGCCACTGCGAAACTTGAAGGCTTTGTTGGAGGAGTTAATTGCAATTGCAGTATGTTCTCTCTCTCTCTCTCTCTCTCTTTCTCTTAGGAAACTTACAAGATAATACGCATGAGGTTCCTGTTCTGCATATGGTTCACATAAAGAAGGATCATGTATTCAAGCACAGTCTATCCTACACACACATATGGCTGAAGGTTGTTAATGTTGTGGATACAGGAAGATTGTAATCTATGTGGCCTTACAATCAGCAAGCTTTTTGGTTGCAGAGAGTGACAAAGGGCAAGGAGCCGCTCAACATTGACCTTACACCAGTTGATGAAGAATTCTGACAGCTTGAAACCTGATCCTTCTTTTCTCCCCACAGATTTAACTTTGACCAGTTGGAAAAATTCTGATTGGCAAACTCAGAATGAGGGATCCAATTCTTTTGTTACAGTGGGGAATCAGTTGCCACTGGTAATGGAGCTACTTGCTTCTATTCAGATGAAGGTGACGGTCTGATACTTCATGGTGTCAATGAAGAGTTTATGACTCTTATGTTTGTTGCTATGCCTGGAAGTAGCTCAATATTTGTTTGCTTACTTACAAATTTTTTGCAGAGTTTGTCTGCAATCACATTCACTACAGTACTATTCCCCATTTGCAATGCTTCTTAGGATTGGCCTCATTCAACTGTCCCATGTCATTGCACTCTTGATGACAAACATTGAGATCACCATAGTGAGATTGCCCTTGCTTTACATATTTTTGCATATGGGGATTACACTGTATCCAAACATTCTAACGACAACTTTTGATCTGACAAAACTGCCAAAAACATATGCTTGATGAAGACAGTCCTTAGAAGCAACAAACTGCATTCAATCTTCACTGACATGGGATTTGGAATAAATTTTGGGTCAAAATGACAAATTTTTCTTATTGGTGAACCTTTTGAAAAATTATGTTTTCATATTGTTTGTTACAGGCATGAATACAAAAGCAAGAGCTAGTGATGGCCTAAATATTTTCAAACTTGAGAGGGTTGATGCCATGCAACTTCCAATTCATGAGATTGAAATCTTGGAGATGATGTAATCACCAGAGTGGAAAAAACTTCTGACTTCAAAAAATTGAATTTCTTTGATTTAAATAAAAGCCTCACCACAATCAAAAGTCTCACCACTTGGATGACTGGCTTGATGCTACCACATGGAATAATCATATGTACACAAGCACACCCAAAAAATAGAAGAAAAGAAGATGAACTGGGTTTCTATGTATAGAACTTAATATCATTTCTTCTTTAGGTTTGCAAATGCAACTCTAGAGTAGCACACACCACTTGAGACTTTTGCAGTTCAATTCCAATTTTCCAAAGCAACTTGTCATTGCCCTAGGACTGCTGTCCAGCATTCAAACAACCTCCACCAGATTTTAGGATTCAAGCACCCAGTATTTGAACTGTACCCAAATTTTTGGAAAGCATGATCCAAGTACATTTCAAACCTCCACCAGATTTCAGGAGCACCACACCCAGTATTCAAACTCCAGATTTTTGGAGAGCCTCAAAATGTGGAAAGGAATTCATCAAATTCAAGCTGCTGCAGCTAAATGTGGAAGAATGATGGAACCAGGTAGACTTGTAGTTGCTCTCATTTGGTTCCAAGTTTAGAACTCTAGTTCAATTCTGAAATGAGTTGCTGCAGGCAGTGCTGAAGTGCAGAACTAATTGTAGTTAAAAGTCCTGTAGGCCAGTGATTGTTGTACAAGTGCCTGCACAACGGCTGGACTTAATATGAGGGGGAAAAAAAAACAAAAAGAAAACTGTTGATGAAATTGTGGGACTTGGAGAGCAATCAGTGATCTCAGATCACACATTTCAGGCTTTCTTCTGTCAATGTCCTTGCGCAAAGCTTAAGCTTGTCCTGCATGTGCTGAGGGAGTTGTTTGATTGTATCGAAGGTTAGAAGCCAGAGGAAGTGATTATAGCATCGCGCGAAATATTTCATGTCCAACTGATGAGCCAGACCTCATGATTAAACTAGAATGTTTGTGCTCTGAAAACAGTTGCAGTCGAACGGTTCAAGAGTGGATCAGGTACTTGATCTACCGACAGGAAACAAAATGGACCCATCAAGATTCGTCCGCAACGGTGATAGTCTCCTTTAGCCGGCAAGATCTTCAAGGTCCACAGATGACCTACCTTTACATACCGTGCAGATTATTTTCAATAGAACCTAGAACACAGCGAGAGAGTCTGAGAGTGAGATACACAGCGCGCGCGCGCGAGAGAGAGAGAGAGAGAGAGAGAGAGATGGTTTAAGCTAGAGTGATCGGCCTCGGCTACCTCAGCCTACGAGTTCATCAATATGTCTTTCTGTTGTTTCCCATCCAGTGACCTTTGCAATTGCGAGAGTAGTGTTGGTATGTACATCGAGTTAGTTTCTCCATTTGCCTGATCAGGCCCGGCACTTTACAGTTGATCTCTTCTGCAAAACAAATGAAAAACATGATTCCTAAGTCTTACTGACGTCGTGAGGATGGGTCTTAGGTATTAGTTTGGTACACGATAGAAGAGCTTGCTGTTGTGTACAATCGTTGTACACATTCTTCTCAAACTTGCAGGCTGCGTAATAACAAGATGTCTGTACCAAGTCCTGAATTTATATTTCTCTCAATGCATTGAAGTTGTTAATTAATGCTGGCAAATGTTTTCCGTAGGTCCCGCACGACGATGGCTAGTCTCACCACCACGTGATCGGCACCACGGGGCTCCTGTTTCTCTACCAGATAATAACATTGGTAAATTATGCATAGATCAGGAAACTGGCGGAATCACTACAAGCTGCAATCAACAACGTCCGTTTTCGAGCTCCCTTATACTCATAATGGGTAGCATTTGCTTGGTATGTCTCATATGCTTAGCAGTCATCCTCCTCCTTTGTTCCTACAAGAAGCGTCAGATGAATTATCAGTCGTAGTCGGAATGCAAAGTTCACTGGAATATCAGCAAGATCCACCATAAGAATATGACCAGCAGATCCTCACGCAGCAGCACTTGCTGCGGTCGCCAATATGAGCATTGCCCCACATCATCATCATCATCATCATCATCATCACCCATCAGCTCCGAATCCTCCAACAGTCGATGATTCCGGATCGCAGCTGCCGGATCAGACTACAGTCATTGTACAACTGGCGGGTGATGGAGAAGGCACTGTTCGTTGCTCGCCCTGCTTCCCTCATCGACACCGATTGCCGGGATCGAGCTTCTGATCAATCTGTTACTGACGAGGAACGTTAGAAAGCTGAATCTACTGTGTTCGAGCCCTCATAACTATGGATCACGAGCTTCCAGAACTCCCAATTCTTCCAGAATTCTCTTCTAGAACTCCATTTTCTTCCCGATTTCTCGATTAGAGAACTGAGCTCTACTGCTAACTTGTTAGGCTACATCAAAAGAATTTAAAAGATTCAAAAGATAAATGTATGTAGAAATTTTGCAAAGAAGAAAGCACAAAGATACAAGTCTGTAAGTTTCAGAACTTTAAACGGAAGTTCTAAGATGTAAAGGCTCAATTCATGTCTACCAGATAATTTCAAGGGCATATGCAGTGAGAAATACTCACAGATTTCAAACTTCTACAAAATTTTGCACTCACTTTATTCTAGAAATCTACATACAAATCTGAGTTCTAATATCTTAAGACAAAAAAAGTTATGGACAATTTCAAAGACAAAAAAACTCAACTACAGAAGAAGATCAAATTCTGCAGCAAAACATAATATGTGAGAAACAAGAGAAAAAATTCACCAAAAGAAGGGTCATGGTTCATATTAAACACAAATGGGAACTCACTGCACACAGCTTCCACCTTAATATTCAAGTGATGCCAAACTACATTTTACACATACCTCACTGATCAATATAAACAACTAGATCCAACAAATTATATGAAATCCATGCATTTCATAAACCAAAGTTGGTCACTTCAAGGACATTTGATCAATGAAAGTTTTATCACCACATAGCTTTCACCTTGGTATTGAGATGAAACCACCTTGCATTTCAGATTGCAAGAACACCCCCACTAATCAATAAAACCATTATCCAACCGTGCATCATACACCAAGCTTCAGTTGGTCACTTGAAATGCATTGATCAACCAAAGCTTTTATGGAAATGGTTGGTGCAAGAGATGATCTAAAAATCACCTCCTTCACTATTGCCTACCTCTCTACATTCACAACAAAGTTATCAGCTATATCTAAAGTTGTGGTTGATTCATCTTCATCAACTTTGTTACATTTTTCAATCCCCATCCCACTCTTTGTACATTGACCTTAGGTTGACCTAGACTAATCCTATATGGATGTGATACATAGATGCATCTATGTACAGATATGCAATTTGTCGCATCATGACGAGTGCATAGACATGGTGATAACCTTGAATTCTTGAACAAATGCAAATGTTTTGAAATTCAATCACTTGTCCATGGTAGGTTAAGGCATTCAACCCAATTAGGTCATCACACAAAAGTTTGAAAAATGTTTCATCAAAAGTGTGGTTAGGGGTAAAAACACACTAAGCTTACCCCACTTTAGGCAAATGCCATAAATTGTTAAAAGTAATTATAATATTTATAAGTATTTTTTTGCAACATATAATCTTATGCAAATATTTTAAATTGTTTCATCCCAATCCAATGGTAAAATTGTAAAGTGGTTTACAACCACTCGAATTTGCAACCATTTTAATTTTGATTCAATGATCAAGAGCTAAAATGGTTGTATTTTCAACATATACATTATATATCACATAATTTAGGGTCGTGTTGCGATGTTATGTCCATCTGTACTTTTGGTTCCATGCCACATTCATAAACAAAAGTTAAATGAAAAATAAAACAACACTCCCTCACTTCCTATATGTGTTATTTTTCCACTTCAAGATGGTTTTAAATAATAATAATAATAATGATATCATAATGCTTTCATGCCTTACATAAAGAGAAAAACCCATATGATAAGTGCCATACATTATTTGAAGAACTTGTCAATATTAATGGACTTTTGTACAATTTGTATCAATATCATTCACCACCCAAAATTTCATGCAAAAATACCACCTAAGCCAACCCCACTTTTGAAATATATTTTTAATTTTTCATATTTTTCATGATTTTGTGATAAATATATTCATAGATTTTAAAATCTCCATCATTTAATTTAATTTTTTTAAAGAAATGGTTAGCCTAAGTTCCAGCTACCCAAATCTTTTCAAAATAATTTGAATAAAGAAAATTTTCATTTGTGAAAGTGCATTTTTTTTTAAAAAGTTGCAAAACAATGTCTGTGACTACTTTTTGGGAACCTTACTATTTTTTACCTTTAAGTTGTTTTGGTACATAAAAAAATAAAAATGTAATTTCATAGTGCCTTCCACAAATTCACAACCGTACCATAGTACTTTTGCCATTTTGGGCACAATTTAAATAATAATAATAATAAAATCTGAAATTTCAAGAAAATTACTAGCCACCTTGTCAAAAGTTTCAAAAAACTTAATTTTAAAATATCAAAATTTATGGATCATCGCATTCGTCTATCCATGAACACCTTGTGATCTTAACCATCACACATGAATACCAATAACAAGTATTCAAAATCAATACCTACCCTAAAATTATCACAATTGGCTGATTCATGTTGTTAAGGTTTAGTTTAATGGCATTTAAACTACATATTTATTAGTATTTATGTAACTATTGTAGGTGCTTATTTGCAATAATATGTCAAATTATTATTTTCTCACTTTTATTGCATTTGTATTCTTAGGAAATTTTTCATTATAAGGTTGAAGGGAAAAAATGAAAAAAATTAAAAAATTCGCTTGCAGTATTTCAAAATGGTAAAGGTATTCCGATAAATAGTTGACTTATGGTTGTTGTGGTACACATGTATTTGTGTATGCTCTCATCCATGTTATTTGTTTGTGTGTGTATGTGAGTATGGTATGTCAGCGATGTATGTTGTATGACGATATGTATTCACACGACAGCCGTCATGACCATATGTGTGTTAGCCATAACATATAGTGTGTTATGGTAGCAAGTAGTGCCTACTTAGGGTTTCTAGGTTTAGGGTTAGAGGAAAGTGGCTCTTCTGGTAGGACCCACCTTCAGGTTGTGAGTGGGGGTATAAAGTGAGAGAGAAGGCTCAAAGAACATAGTTCTTTGAGATGAGCCTAAAGTGTTGGGAGTAGTTGGAGTTAGTGGAGTTTCGAGCTATGGTGTCCCGTTAACATCGGCCTAAATTCTCTGAATGGAGTGGGCTTGGCTTGACTGTATGTGTATGCATCACAAGTTTTATGATAGTAGATCTTTCTCGTGACATAATCCGTTCAACGAAAACACAATCTATTTTTGCCGTATTGTAGATTGGCTCTCTAGCTACACTCCTATCAATTTTCAGCAACTTTCTTCAAGGAAATTTTCACTTATTTGAGAAATTAACGTCGCTGGTAAACCGTCACTAAAACTGTCAAACCCTAAACTAGCATTTTCAAATGATCATAACTTTTGATCAGCTCAACGAAATCCAACATTTTTTGGTGTGTTGGAAAGATCTCGCCAAGGCGGTCCTTTTGACACCACCCACTCCCAATTCAGCCACACAACCAGAGAGCGAGATCACAAAAACCCCCACGGTTTAACTACTCTAAAAAAAAAACATAGTTTTTTGAGTGAAAATGTCACAAGAAAGATCTACTATCATAAAACTCGTGATGCATACACATATAGTCAAGCCAAGCCCACTCCACTCAGAGAATTCAGGCCGATGCTAACGGGACACCATAGCTCGAAGCTCCACTAACTCCAACTACTCCCAACGCTTTAGGCTCA
>Ga0209208_10003873_pt1 | contig 21381 bp, 16 predicted proteins | sample S1TSphfallax_3_FD_187694 | JGI IMG/M metagenome (GOLD analysis project Ga0209208, IMG submission 187694) | Host-associated microbial communities from peat moss isolated from Minnesota, USA - S1T2_Fd - Sphagnum fallax MG (SPAdes) (version 2) | ecosystem: Host-associated > Plants > Peat moss >...
CATCCAAGTATTAGAATTGAACGTCCTAGATTATTTCAAAATAATATTAATAATATTTTAAATAATCAAATATTAAAACACGTGGCAACACATCATTTGCCCTTAATTGTTACCAAAATAGTTGCATCTTAATCGCATGTGACAATACGTATACAATGTAGTCAAAGGATGAAATGTATTTGTTGACTTTTTTTTCATATAATACCTTTTGTCATTTGCGACTAATTTATCACATGCGACATGTCTTAGGCGACTACATGGATTTTAGTTGCAAAATGTCTCTTGCGACTAAAATTTTGTTACAAACACTAGTCGAAAATACACAATTTTCTTCTAGTGTTCCAAGTATTCAATGTTGCCTTGAAGTCAACCTTCTTCATATTTCATGTTAGTAGTCATTTTGTTTTCGTTTTCAAAGCTTAACTACACTTGCACCAACAACCCATGGCATGTTGCAAAACTTGCATCAAGCCATCAATTAAGTTGGTTATAACTAACAACATAACTTTTTTATTTATTTTGAGTTTTATGGCTAAGGGTTTTAATTTAAAAATTTTAAAAGGCTATTACATATTTTGGATTGTGAAAAAAAAATGGTCACATTGTAAACAAATTCATCAATAAAATGTGAAAATTCAAATGTTTTAATGTATAAAATTACACCATTTTTTAGTTTTTTCGCTCCACAGACATTTGCTTCGGTGATGTTTAGGCTCCATATTGAAATTAAATAAAGTTGAATTCTACAAAAACTAGTAACCTTTCAACAATAAAAAAAACATTGCATACTTATTATAATAGATTAAGTTATTGTCATTTATGGAGGAATTGAACCTCTTAAATTGCCCATTATAGCAAAAATGGCTTGCAAAATGACAAATGTATTTTTATCAAAACTAAAAATACAAAAAAAAGGTATTTTTAATATTTATAAATATAATTAAATATTGCAATTAGAAAGTATATTCGTTAATATTAAGAATTACACATAAAAAATGCTAAAATTCAAAACATGGAAATGGGTCAAAGAAGGCTCATAGCCTACGTGCAACAATTTGCATTGTGAAACCAAAAACCAAAATCCCCCATGTGTTCAAGAAGTGTCACCATAGATGCTAAATTTGAGATGCCAAATTTAAGATTTAAGATTGTAAGTTGTAACAAAATCAGAAAATTAATTTAACATCACGGAAATTAAAAGGATTCATAAAACTTTGAAAGTTTGGTCAAGTTTCAAAGGATACAACAACATGAAAAAAAATTGCTATTGTAAGGCACCTGAAGAAAAGGCAGGTAATGTATCAAAGCTAGTGCAGACTGATTAGTTCTAGTCAGTAATATCAATAGATTACAATCTCAAAGCATCAGAACTTCTGAGCTGCGATAAGCTGAGAACTGCTATCAATAGATGTCTATAGCATGTGGGGGCCTGAGCAATGGGTTTTCACAGCAACACAGATGCAATTTACCACCCTTCTGTACAGCTCCCATGTGCTCTTATCAGACTAATTTCACAATATGATCTGGTTCAAGTCAGAGCCTGAATGTAAAAGGATATTGGCTTCTTTTCCTACGCAATCGCAGAATGCTGATAACTAACTGCAAGTAGTAGGAATATGGAATTGGTCTATCCATTCCCCTAACTGTATTCAATATGACCTCCCCACAGATGGTTCATTGAGCTTAAATCCTGATGGTGGGAGAAAGCATACTTTCCTCTTGAATTTGGGGAATACATGAGAAGAGGAAAGGAATTATATTCAGTTTTCATGGTTGTGGCTTCCAACTTGACATAAGGCCTTCAAACCCACCATCAGCTCTCTTCTGAAGAACAAAAGGAATACTTGTTCCAAGGAGTTCGTACCACGTTACAAAGAAGGGCTGTGAGTAACTGTACTAGCTCTAGCTGATGGTGAATATCATGGTATGCTGTGTTGTGAAAAATGAGGTGGACAGGGTTCCCAGGCAGCCACAGCCTGCAGTGGATATCAACTGACTTCACTGTTGCAAATGAGAAAAAGAAGATAGATGTGCGAGGGATGGTGCGAGGGGTCATTCCAGCAACCAGAAAGGAGGGCGCCCCCAATGGCACTTCCAAAGAGACCTTCCAAGGGGTGATTGTAGAGGGCACCAAAAGCATATGGTACCACATGACGGTGGTGCTGCTAATGAATATGCTTTTATAAAAACTTGTTGAGATGTATGAGGCGATGAATGAAGTAATTCCAAGCGCCCATCACCAGCATTGCAACCATCACTTGTCCTGGCTGCACAACCAACGATGGCTCAATGGTCCCCCTCCAGGCGCTCCTCTGGAGTGTTCATGTCAACATAAGAAGATTCTAACTTCTTCAAGCAATTGTGTAATTTGTACCCTTATTTAACCTATTGTCACTGAGGACTAAGGAGCAGATAACATGACCCCTAATTAGCCCCTACCACCTACCTATCTCCCACGCGATTTCAAACGCAGACAAAAAGCACAGAAGAAATGAGAAAGTAGGAGGAAGAGGAGGAGCTTACAACGGCAAAGACGAGGAAGTTCCCCACTGCTTGAACCCCTTGCACCAGGAGAACGCCTTTCACTTCCTGAGGAATCCTGACCAAGTTCTGCTCCTCCGGTTTCTGCACAGAATGAAAACGGAAGCGCTCCACTGGCGGCATCATGTGGTACAGTACCGCGTACAGCCAGTACACTATACCACTGGCGCGATCATCCCCATCACATCATCACTCACGTACCCCTCTCACCATGCCATCTCTTTGCCCAGCTCCTCCCTCTCCTTAGCTCAATCACTCTCTATTCCGCCCTTGCTCTGAGCTCCGTCCTCCTCGTTCTCGCTCTCCTCTCCCTCTCTTTCTGTTTCCGGCGAGCTCCTCTCGCTCCCTAGCTCAATCACTCCCTATTCCGCTCTTTCAAGGCAGAGAAAGGTGCTCAACTTTGTTTGCATATTTGTATCATGTGCTTTTGTGTCAAGCTTTTGTCATCATGCTTGGAGTCTTTGCAAGCATGTTTGGGAAGATCATGGGATGTTTGTAATTTTTTATGAGTGATGTTTGTTACATTAAGGACCTTTTGTTGGCATGTGGAATATTTGGCATGATATTTGCTTCTCTTGTAAATCTTTACTTCTCATCAATCTTGGCTTTTTGAGTGAGTCAATGCCAAGTTGATGCGTACTCACCTACTTTCAAAATATGTAACCTTGGCTTGCAAGCCCTCCTCAATAGAGTAACGTGTGGTTCCATTGAAGTTCTTGTATGATGCTTGAGATTCAAGAACAAGGTTGAGGTTATGGGTAATGAACAAGCTTGGTGCCCCACACGGGAACTACACCTCGAGATGCAATCATTAAGTACATTTTTGTGCAAAAAGTTGATCATTGATTTTTATATTGTTCATCATGTGGAATCCACTTTGATGTGATTCTAGAGTTCAGAATCCTGAATTTTGAATTTGGGTGATGCCATGATGATCATTTTTCAAATATTTAACCTTCCATCCAATAATGAAGGGATTGTGTAATGTGGTGCCCCTCCTAAAAGTATGGTTATTTTCATTGTAAGTGAATTATCCTCTCATAGGGCTTTCCCATTCAGGTGTCTAGAATTCATGGTAAAAGATTCGACATGTATTCTTTCAGTCTTCATTCTCAAGATGCATGTTGATATGGTAAGCAATGATGTTAGAATGGTGCTATCAAATGATGACAATGAATTGTGCAAAAGCAATCAAAACAAATGAGAAAGCTCATGAAAATTTCTATGACAATGGATAAAATAAATTGATGTTATTAGTACTTGGCATCGTGTTGATTGATGTTCCAAACATTGTGAAAGCTTCAAACAGTAGAAGGATATTTTCACCTTGCTTGTATTCATTTTTCCTATCTAGAAACTTTTCCTAAACAACCTACCCAATTTTCACCCCTTACATATTTATTCCACTAATTGGACATTTTGTTCAATTCCCACACTAAATACATCAAACCCAACTCATCTATTAGGTGGCACTAATAATTTGAAACCTCCAAATACTGACATACTAGCTGAACCATCAATGATCAATGACCAATGACCAATTTGGTGAAGTTTGCAATGCTGGGAACTTACCCCCATCACTCAATCAACTGTAGATGACTACATCAGCATACTGCCCCTCTCTAACCTAACTTACATGTTCTCTGGCATCTCTAGACAAAAGGCTTCCAAATTGTGTCAACATTAGAAAACTTGGTCAGAAGGAATTTAGACCCTAATTTTTGAATAGAGATTTTGCAAGAACCTTGATTCTACAAAAGTTAAAAGTACAAGTTTTGTGCAACTTCAACCAAGAATTCAAGTTTGAGATGCACATGACAATGTTACACCACCTCCTGAAACTTGAGGAATAGAATGGATCTCAGTATACTTGAGTCTTCATCTCATTCATATTCTTTGAGTATTGACAAGTTGCAAATGTCAACCCTCAAAGTCCAGCTCCACAATTGTCATATGTTGAAAGTTGTCAATATCTCCAGTTGGAACCAAACCAGATACACCAAATCCTGTAAGAACTATGAAGTTCAACTGTGTCCATAGATACATTATGGGATGGGTGTCCAAGCAGAAGCTTCAATATAAAAGCCCACTTCATGAAACGAGGAGTTGTCTTGGAGGGGAGAAGAATCTCTCAATCAGGTCAGGGTTTGATCAGCAAGCAATACTTTGATCAACTTTTTGATGAAGGCAAATTGGGAATAAACAGCTTTCAAACACTAAATTGGCCTTTCTGGGTTGATCAAAGAAGCATTGAAAAGTTGGTGGATGTTGACTGATAACTGTGTTTCAATGGGGCAGAATGGGGTCAGAGTCACCTTTATCTTCACAGTTGTAATCATCATCATCATCATCATCATCACCATCATCATCATCAGAGAATGTTGTTGTCGAAGAATGCAATTTGTGCAGTGATTGATACAAGTTTCGGGTCCGTGCAGCAAGTGTCAGGTTGATAAACACACCCACCAGACACACAACAGCCATGATGAAGAAGGCAAGTTTGAAACAATGAGCTCCCAAACATGTTGTCTCTGCTGCTGCTGCTGCTTTTTGCAGAAATGAACGTGTTAAGGTTAACCTGGAGAAGGAAGAAGAAGAAGAAGAAAAGCTCAGAACTGCAGTAGCTTCCTTAGTCAACAAAACTGTGTTTCCAATGTATGTTTCTTTTTGGCACTCATGGTCATAAAGATGACCAACAAGGCTGGAGAATAAGAGGGAGCCTAGTGCACTGGCAGAGCAGATGGTACCATAGATCAAACCAAAGTGTTTAAGGCCGAACAACTCAGAGATTGTTGGGCCAATCAAGGTCCATTGGATGCCAGAGCAGAGCCCTGTGAGGATTGATGCTGCATACATTGAGCCTGGCAGAGCTCTGGCAAACAGAAGATGAGCAATAAGCAGCCCGCCATTTGCAATTGCCATCCAAATGGGTCTTGGAATTCCAGCCAACCTGCAACAGAAACCAGTAATGCACCCCCATATCAACACTTTTAAATCCCTAAAAAAATACAGTTTTGATACTTGCCGCTTCAAGGTCTGCATGTCAATAATGACATGAAGAAGAAGAGTAAGTTCAGTTAGATGTATGTGCAGAAGCTCCAAAGATGCAGTGATTCTTTGTATACTTATCTGCAGATAAGCTGGTTACTAAAGAAGTCTGAATTCTGCTTACCTGACACCATAATCAGAGACCACACCACCTCCAAGTCGACCCAAGGAGCTCATGGTGCCAATGAGCGACACATAAACGGTCACATTGGTGAGGCTCTGAGCTTCTCCCAGCTGACCAAGGTTGTTTTGTGCTGTGACGGCTGTCCCTGCTCCAATAAGGAAGGAAAAGAAGAGGAGCCAGAAATCTAGTTTTCTTACTGCTCGCATGAGGCTGAATTCTGATTCATCATCATGATCACCACCATGCAACTGCTGCATGACAATGGTTTCTTCACCAGCGGTTTCTTCTTCCTCTAGCACTTTCATCACCGCCACCTCGTCATCATCCCCAGCTGCCATCGTCTTCATAGCTGGCGCATCACTGGAGTTTTGGGTCTCCAGAAAATCATGAACTCTCAGGTCGCCTTCATGCTGGCAAGGTAGCAAAAATGGCTGATCTCGAACAACGACAGAAGAATTGTTGTGGCCGAATTGTGAAATCAGAGATGGGAGGAAGAGAGGAGCTCCTAGGAAGAGGAGGATCCCACAAGCCATCACTTGTGTGGCCAAAGAATTTGTAAAGCCTGTAGAGGTGAGTAGAGCTGCAGCTAGCAAGTAGAGTGTGAAGGCAATGAGTATGACATAGAAGCAGATGAAGCTGGATTTGTTTCTCAAGGAGTCTTCTTGGAGCTTGGCAGGGGTGAGGAGCTGAATGAAGGGGAGACCCAGCAAGCACGCAGCGGTGGTTAGCAATGCAGAAAGTAGAAGAACTGAGGGCGGACTATTGTTGTTAAAGATTGCGACATAGAGAAGGCTAAAGATGGCACTGCTAAGGCCGAAGCAACATTTGAGGATCCCTGTGACTGCCCCTCTTCTGTGCGGGAAATTCTTCACATTTGTGACTATGTTTCCTGTGTCCAACCATGTGATGCTGTTGGACCCCACTGCCAACAACATGCAGACCTGAATTTTGGCGGACACACACACAAAAAAAGAAATTTAATCCCATCACTGTAAATATCCTAGAATGAAGCTGCAGCAAGAGCCTTGCAAAGTCACTAGAATCACTGGCAGCACTAGAATCAAAGACGTGATGATGATGTGAGTTGGTGGATGAGGCTGAAGGTCTCAAATACAAAAAGAAACGCTGCATGCACATGTGATTCTTCTCACCAGCCAGTATGGCGGTGGTGCAATTCTGCCACTGAGCACCAGCCACAGCACACCATAGCCCACAAGACTCTGCATGGAACCTAAGGCCAAGAATCCCCAGACTGGTATTGTGTTGACTGCAAGTCCTGCCACGATACCCACATAAGCTCCGAAATCCTTTGCAAACCCTAGGATGTTGAGCTGGGCTTGGTTGTAACCCAAAACCTGCTTCAGCATGGGAGCGTAGAGACCAAAGCAGTAGAGCACACCTAACGCTGCTTGCACCCATGATGAAGCTACCATTCCCGCCCATCTCGCTCTCTCTAATTTCTCAACACCCATGATTGCTGCGTCCGCCATGATCTTCAACAATAAGATTATATGATCTTCTTGTAACTACACTGCCCCTCACTTTGCAGTAAAGATCTTTGCTCAAATTTGGATATATTACATAATACAAAAGAAAATTTCAATCAAACTCGTAAGTAGCTGCCGATGGGGCTGCATCTCACAGAAATTCGCTGAGGGACTGAGAAAGAAGAGAGGAATTCAGCAACCCAACATGCATCTTGTTTTCTTGCTTCAACTTTCAAGCAGCAAATTCCTTCTCTTTATAAAATTCTCAGGTTCTGGAATTCAGAGACCTGGTACCAAGCTCCTTTGCACCTGCATAGACTTGAACTTGGAACACTACTTTTTCTTTCTTTCTTTCTTCAGCAACACTGCTGAGTAAACAATTCAAGGATAATTATGAGCTACCCATAGATCAAGTTTTGTTTTTGAACAAAATGAGTCAGTACTTACTCATCTAAGAAATCTCATCTGTGCGGGATCTCTTGTTCTCAAGCGCTTTTTCCCTTGCAGACAGAGGAAACTCAGACAACACAAACTCATGTTGCATGGTTCGATGACGCTTACTACACCACCACCTTTTGGGGTCCTTTATTCCATTCCAGTGGTAATGATTCATCTGAGCTGGTTTAGGTAGGACAATTATACAGTTTCACCCATTCCCCAGTAAAGAGGCATGGAAAAGTCTCTTTTCGAATCTATTTCTCTTTAAAGTTTTTTCTTTCTCACCCCATCAACAAAGCAACCTACCTGATATATTGCAATACCCCAATTGATAAGGGTCACAATCGCCTTCGTGCAGATTTAGTGTTTATGTATGTAGGTAGGTGGGACCTGAGGGGTGAGGAAAAAAGTTGCCACAAAAAAAATTCAACCTGGGCTGGGCTGAGGAAAGAACAAAAAAAAGAGTCAACCTGAGTTCGCCACATTGGTTATCCCAGGGACAGGGAGGGACAAAAAAGGTACACCCATCAGTGCACCATCCATCCGCATTAGTGCACTGGTAGGTGCTGGTTCACTCTGTGTAACCTTGGGTGAACCAGCACTTACATTGGTACAATGGTAAAAACCTCAAAATCCATTTAAATTATTTCTAAATATTACAAATATCTCATGCTCAGACTGAATCATGGTCTCTGAGCCCAAATCTAACATTTTCAGCTTAATATGGCTGATAAGAGGTCTGGCTCAAAAAGGTGAAAGTCCCAACATGGGTGCTGGTTCATCCAGGCAGTCAGTGACAAACTTTGTGGTTCTTCATGGTTGGAAACAATTATGCTGCATGCAGTGGACTCTTGTTGGCGAGAAAAAAGAAATTTGAAAACTTTTGCTTACTTGTGGTCTTCTTCATGAAATCCCATTTCACGGCTGCATTTTGATTGGCTGTCTTGGCTTTTAATCATTCTGTCAAACTTTATTGGCAAATGTGACTTGAAGCAAAGAACAAAAAGGCCAAAGAAAGGATATTAAAACCATGGCTCAATTACCAACTACAATAAAGAAATCCGTAAATTCACCGGGAGTTTCACAGGGTGTCTCGCACCCTATTAATTTTTTCGCCCTAAGTTCCAGTGATCCGTAAAGTCACCCTGACTGTGGGCGATTTTGGAAAAAGACGGGGTGAGAAGGGGTTGACCAGGTGGGTGCGCCTTTGATTGGCTTAAAATAGGTGGACAGTCCAAGCCTGTTCTCTCTTCCCGCTGTCAAACAGTGCACGTGTCGAACAAAAACACAGGACGAAACTCAGTGTGAGTTTCACCTTGTGTTTTTCCTTTGTCAGCTCTCACCTTGTGTTTCTGACTGCCCCTTGTGTTTTCGACCAACACAGGGTACTCACCCTGGGTTTTTTGGACTTTATGGATAACTTTAATGACCAACTAAATCAGATAGATGGGAGGAGATGCAGAAAGGCCACAAGCTTGCAGCTTGCAATTGGGGTGGGTCAGTCAACAGCTATGGCTGGTGGTGCCACTGGATTAAATGTAGGAGAAGCGCTCCAGATGTACGTTTTTCGATTCTGCTTAACAATTGGGTGGATATTGGGTACCTCCTTTGGGGAGTAAGAATCAATGACTCAAGTTAACCTGGAATGCAAGCCAAAAACTCAAATGGGTCAGCAACCAAAACTGTTGCCACACCTCCAATCTTTAAAAATAAACAAATCAAGCTCATATTCAATTTTACATCAAGGCAAAACGAAAATTAGAACAACAATTCTAATTTAACAGGTAATCAAATCAGAATTTCCATCAAATCCTGGTTCTAAATGCTTTCCATAATCGAGGGTTCGATGTTTGCCTCAAATAAACCCCCAATATTTTGCAACACAAGGTTTCTATAGGCTCTTGGCACTTGATTTTTGTTTTAAATTGTGATTTGTCATCACTAGTTCAAGTGGTGCAACTAGAATAAAATAGGAAGCACTAGGCTGTTAGACAATTGAATTAATAATAGACTATAAGTAAGACATGGTCTGTTGGATTATATCTTGCAATTACAAGATTTTCCCTCAGAGGAATTGTTTCTAATTTCTGGAAATCAATGTTCTTTTTTCAGAAAGTGTGATTGCTTGCAAAGTAGCGCTCATCAATCATCAATTCCACCAACTTATAAATTAGCATTTGTCCACAATTTTCTCCCAAGTCAAAATTGTTAAAACCTAGCCAAGAACTCACCAGAGCCTATTTGAAATTATTCGGATCACAGTGATCACTTGATGGCAACACACTGGGAACAAAAAAAAACATTAAGGTCCTTGGAAACCTATAAGTTTGGGCAAATGGTTTTGTGATAATGAAAACATCATGGTAACCCAATCCCTTCCACATGTACCTACTCAAAAACCCCTAGGTTCCTAATGTTCACAACTTTGGATTACATAAGTACCCATTAACAAGGTTGCTTCAATTTTAATTGGGAATGTTATTATGGGTACGTTAATGTAACCTAGAGATGATTTTGATTTTATTTCTGGAAAATAAGAGACATTTTTCCACCCCATCTTTATTTTCCAAAGCCAAATAACTAAAAGACACACTTGCAAGATGGTGATGCATCTTAACTCTCAACCGCTCGGCCACCAAGTTCATGCATTTTCAATAATGGTCCTATTGGGGACATATCAAAATTGCTGAAGAACATGACCAATTCATTTCCCCTCACCTAAAAGCTAATTTCAAACTAGGTCAATCATTTACCACTAACCTTTACCACAAATTTTGACAACTCCAAGCATCCCTTCAATGCTAAAAAGGAAACAGTTGTTTCATTTTTTCTAAGCACCTCCTTCCCTTGAGTGAGAGGTGAAATTGCTCTTTGCTAAGAGCGTGATATACTTCGTAAGAAGGCATCTTGCCCTACACTTCATGTCAAGATGTTTTGGGTGGGAGTGGGGGGAGGGGAACATTGCTTTTGTGACGAATATTAAAACAGAAAATGCAAATAAAAAAGTAGTTGAAACACCATGAAACCAACTCAGTGTACTCAACAAGGGCTTTCCAAGGAGAATCTCAACGTGACAAACAAGAAAAAACAAACAAGTTACCTTCCTTCATATATAGATAACACTGGTGCATGGGGGAGGGGGGCGAAGGGGGTGCGTTCCGGAGATTTTGGAAAGATGATAACAATGTGCTTTTTCTTTCTAACTTGAGGCTTCCTAAATCAGTAATTTGTACTTTAGTATTTATACGGTAGTGTGTAGTGATTTATGGTGTCCTAACGTGACACGTTGCCAATTTATTTGACGGAAGTAGTTCGAGAATAACTTACCCACGTACTTTGCTGTTTGCATCACGAAAAGGAAAAAGACGTGTCATTCTGGCCAGCTGATCCAAGGTCCCCATCACTTTTTTTGTTTTCTAGTCCGACCGCTGCGTAGTCCATGTGAGTTTGAGTTACTAGTTGATACGCTCATGACCAAGCCAGGTGGCATGTCCGCTTGGTCATGAGCGTATCAACTATTAACTCAAACTCACATGGACTACTGCTAGACTACCACGTGTCTAAAATGATCTTTTTTCCCAGGTCCCAACACCTGGGTTGTGTGTTTCGTATTTCTTGCTGGGGCCTCAAGGCTGTGGGCCTCAAGGCTGTGGGCCCAGAGTGAGCCAACAGCCACACCATCGCTTGGAAGGATGCTATTGACATAATTGTGGATGAACTTTAACGGATGTGACGTTGAGTTTTCCCGTTGGTAGCCTTTCTTGCAAAAAGAGTAGTCCTTGTAGGTAGGAAAGTATGTAGTACAATGAGTGTTGAATAATGGGCAAGGAGGGGGGGAAGGTTTGTTCACAAAATAAGCACCCCTTGAGGCACAACCAAGGGGCACTTATCTCAAGAACGCCTTTTCTGGAAGGGCATTACCAAACGTAAAGCATATCATAAAGCATGCATGAATTTCATCCATGATAATGAATAGATAGATTATTGAATAAGATATTGTGCTTTATGTATTAATACTTTTCAACCTTATACAAATGTTCTACAATCTATGTTGAGGTCATTGGATATCGTTGGTTGTATCATTTTAGAATTCTTATTCTAGCTTATCAAATGTTACCAAAAAATGGTAATAGTTCTATATACCAAGACATCATAAGTGAATTCTTGAAACTTCTAAAATATATTATAAGTGTTGCATTGCTTCCCATGTACATTCATATACATTGTAGCCTTATCAATGAACAAAGAATTATATTCAATAATGTGGTATCTTATTAACTTATTTTGCTTTTTAGATATTCAATTTTTTGGTATTAAGATGAGCTTGTGTTTGAATAGAATACATCAGATTTATAATGAATGTATTAAATGTTGTGATCTTAGACTTGGGCTTGTAGGTTGTGACTAAAACTAAAACAAAATAATTTGGGGAGACAAATTGAAAACAACATCAAAACAAAAACATTAACCACAAGGGAATGAAACACAATCTCAAATCTAATGGGGGATGTGTGGTAATCAAAAATATTCTTAAAACCATCAAATCATATTCAAATTTTAAAACTTCAACTTCCTTAAAAGTTTTAGACTTTCGACTTCACTCCCAATTTTTTAGGATCAAAATGTGTTTGAACTAAATGATCATGGTATCATTGGAAAAGTCCTAAAGTGTACCCATCCATGCCCAAAACATTGTGATTTGTTATACAATAAACCCTTTTTTATAATCACGCCCTTGGTGACCATTATTTTTGTGACATTAACGAATTGTGATTAAACATGTATAGTCACATTCCATATAAACATTTACAAGATTGTGACTATATGCAAAAATACCTTACAAAACAACTCTTTTATGCTAGAATAAAAATGCCAATTATTTCAATTTCTTACATGGGTTATTCTAAGCTCTATTATGCATTATTAAATTTGAAGAAGGTTGAAATTTCTACATGTTTTAATGTGGTAATTTACATTGAGTTTGAGCTCCTTAACTATTAGCTTGTGTATCTTGTTAATTAAAGGTTTTTTTTTTTTTTTTTTTTTTTTTTTTCTAATTTTCTTTTTTTTTTTTTTTTTTTAAGTTTTTTTTTTTTTTTTTTTTTTTTTCGCAAATTCGCATATTTTCTACTTGTTTACACTAAAAAGTTGTCTTTTCTTTTCTCTCCAATTGGATTCATTGTTGTTAGTTTGCACAACTTGAACACAAAGCAACACTAACATTGCCCAAAAAATTTACAATCTACAAAACCCTTATGAAACACCTTAAATTTCCCCCATTATTGTCACATTTGCAAAAAAAATTTGTAAATATTTTCTGTTATTAACAAACACATGATAATGACTTTAAAGAATGATATTTCTTATTAAATTGGATGGTTACCAAAAAATGTGTGACATAAACAAGAATGTGACTGAAATGGGCGTGATTATAAAAGGGGTTTACTGTGGTTATGTTGATTCAAAATCCAAGACAAATAATATCAAACAAATTATTTACCACAAAAAAATTGATTTGAAAGGAATATTTTTATCCAATTGAAGATTTTAACTAACGCACCCCCAAATCTCCTTGAAAGACTCAAATGCGAATCCGAAAGTGAAAATAACGAAAGGAGATGTGGTACATTCCCTAATTCACAGCACTTTGAGGGCAAGAGGGGCATGCTAGAGCTCTGGGATGGGGATTAGGATGAGTGATAAGTAGGTCAATTATTCATATGGACCTACACAAACCAAACAACAAATTGGTTAATGCATAATGGGAGCATTTTTAATGCATAAACAAGCCACATGCATACATGAACTCACAAGACTCACCACGGCTTGGACTTGGGGGAAACCACCACCTTCCCCCTTATATTATTTTTTATGATTAATCACAGAGTTGGATCCAAATGTCATTTTCCCCAAAACTCCCAAGTTGAGAGTCCCGAAATTCTCGAAATTGGTACTCCTACCACTTTGGAGGCCCATAACTTCTTGTGTAAACCTCCAATTCATGTGAGGTCTAAAGCAAAGTTGTAGCTCTAATCGAAAAATTTCCAACGACATGTGGCACACCATTTGCATGCACATAATTCAAAGCAATTCTTGACTTTTAGTGGTTGGAAGTCAAATTGACACTTTTACTCTGAAGTTTTTTTCAACCATAACTTGTGTTGTAAATACTCAAATAGATCATGCAAGCCCATTTTAAGCATCTAAGTTTCTAAAAAATTCCAATGGTATAAGGAACTTTTCAATCCAATGAGTTTTGACCTTTCAAATTGCTCTTTGAAGATTCAAAAATCCATAAGGATTCCAACTCCCAAAGTGGGAGTCCACTTGGGAGTGTGTGGGCTCATTCCCTCACACTCTCTCACACTCCCAAAAATGTGAATGTGACTTTTGGGTTGCACTTTTAGCCCACATTTTTCCATGCCCTTGCTTTAGTCGTGAGCCCAAGGCTAGGGTTGTGACATTAACAATGTGTTGGTAATCTTCCAATGTGGGTGATATGAAATTGATTTTATGAATCTTAATCAATTGTGTTTCCAAAGGATTTTGAATTCCTAAAGTTGAAAGACACATGCCATTTGACCTCATACTCCATTGGGATTAAGAAAAATGTCCTGATTTTCAAAAATTGGCAATAAAAATTGTGGCAATTTGTCAATTTGATGAAATCACAATTGGGACATTTAAAATAAACTATGGGGAAATAATTGATTCCTTTAGGTATCCAAGCTATCATTATGTCAAAACATTTCTTTCATGACTAAAACATTTAATGGTTATGTCCTAATTCAAATCAAATAATCATATATTCTTAATCATGTATTTTAAATTGTCATTATGATTTCATTACAACTACATTGCAATTAAATGTGTATGTTTTAATGCCTTTTAAAAAATCCTTGATAATCAAAAATTTTGAATCTATATATGTGACATGTGTGAAAGTAAATTAAAGCAATTTTTTTTAAAAAGGATATTCATCTAATAATGACTAATGATATAGAGAGGTTCATCCAGAGTTGAAAAATATCAAGGCATATGGCATCAATGGGATTTTTGAATCTAGTGGTTAATATTTTACATGTCCCATATGTCTTTAAAATCAAGGCCATGTGTGGTGTTTAAGACTTGCAACTATATATAATCACAATTCTAAAATAGCAAGTGTTAATAATATCAACTTTTTTAATATCATTGTATACACCATTCAAAAGTATTATCCATTATTGGTGAAGTCACAGTTTTAAAAGTTAAGTCCACTTATGTAAAGATATTTTTCCAAGGATTACATATGACATGTGGCCTCGCTCCACCCCCCCCCCCCCCCCCCCCCGGCCCCCTTTTCCAATTCTACATCAACAATATTAAGTTTCACTTATATTTTTAAAATTTCAAAACATCATCTTTCATATTTCAAAAGCTAACCCAAAAAAATCCTAGTATCCCAAAAAGAAAAATCCATTTAAAATCAATAATAAATTGGTACACTAAATAATGTTAAATGTTTCTTTGAATTCCAACATGAGAATTGAGAGGTGTATATTTTGACATTACATTTCATGACAACCCTTGGTTGGATATTACACAAACTACCTTATGAATTTTTGAAAGAAAGGTGTTCATACATGGATATGATGGATTGGGTAAAAACTTTATGACCTGCAAAACATATGCATTTTGTTCATACAACCATGTCATATACTCCTCCTACAACATCTAAATATGTTTAATAGTGTTTGGTACAAGTCCATTGCATTCCTCCTAGTTTTTTTCATATGGACTTTGCCCTATGTACCATGATACCCTTCCATAGTCCTCCACATCACTTGACCTTAAACTCTATGTTCAATAGTTTGCATCCACAAGGATGTGCACATGCATAAACACACACAAAAAAAAAAAAAAAAAAAAAAAACCTTTCTAATCATTTAACATAGGACTTTGAATCTTGTGTATTCAAAACCAACATCCTTTTAAATTTAACTATATTTTCAAAACCAAAACCAAAAAACTTAACTTTTGAATTCCTAATTTATGTTTCATTTTTTCACACATTAAATTGAACAAAGGATCAAACCCATGTCTAAGTAAAAACCTTTTGAACTAAGATGTTCAAAAAACCACCGTACATAAGCCTTCAATTCAATTGTTAAAAATCAAAACATGGATCAGTTGAATAATGCAACCATGAAAACAAAGGTCATTAATAAACATGGGTTCAAAAAATTGTTAATAATACTCAATTAACAACTACATTATAACATATGGCCAATGATCATCCCTTGAACAATTTCGATTCATTTCATAAACCTAATAATGCATAATTGCAAGCACTATGATAATATTCAATACTCATTTTAAACATTCATCCATTGCTTTGATATAATTATGCCTTTATGCAATTATAATGGTATTTGTGATTTGTTTTATAGATTTTAATATGTATTTTTTAAATCCCCTTGATTTGTATATAAGGAAAAAGTTTATGTTGAGACAAATTTAAAATAAGTAATGCTACATTAACCACATGTAATGTTATTGCTAAACATTTGTTTGTAGGTCTTGAACACAATGTGTAAGATTTGTGTTACCCAGACATACATATTGCATCCTTACATAATGTGAGGATTCCACATAAGTCAAATTACATTATAATCTTGACGTGTATTAAAAATAAATTTGATCCTAGCCAAAATTTCTTTCATTAATAATTTCTTTCATAATGCATAGATATTGTCTCCATTTTAGGAAGTGCCTTATATGGACCTTGTAGCACTATGAAAAAATTGTGTCAGTTGCAACTAAAAAGTGTTTGATAGAATTAGATTACAACTAGATAGCCTAGCTGCAACAAATATGATTTTGTCATAGTGTGGTGCATGCTAGGGTGCTTATTATAAAAATTGAATAAAATTGTAACTTTAAGTAATAAATGCAACATAATAATACAAATGCTACCCTCTATCCCACATGGCTTGATAGCAAATTATGAAGGTGTATTTTCCAAAACACTCCAATATGAGGTATTATGCATGTCTTGTGTTTTTTTTGTGGAATAGGTGGAGAGCAACAAGCCTATCCCTTATAGATCCAACCCCGCAACATGTGTGCACCACATCTTTTTATTATGCATTGCCTTCTTACCCTTGGGTTGCAAGTATGCCATAGATTCCCCCATCATGAATGCACCACTTACAATTATTAGCAAAAATTATTATGGAAAGTAATATATTGATGTTATGTTGTTTAGAATCCATGTGTCATGCATAACAACTTTATAAATTCCCAAAATAAAAATGATGGAAATTTTTACATTGTTTCTCAAAAGCCATACTTGGTCAAGCTTGCACAACAGAAGAATGTTTCTACCCATAATCACACTTTCAACATGAAGGTCACTAACATTAATAACATGAAACAACAAATGGTCAATGATTGAGATGGGAATTAGGACTTAAGGTATAGAGTTAACTATGTTTAAAATGGAGTTAAGGACATCAATAGACATAAATATGTGATACCAACCATTAAACCCATTTTCAACCCCAAAAAATAAAAGGAATGGGAATAGGTTCTAAACAAGAATGTTAAGAACAAACCTGGGTTTCAAATGTTATTTTACCAACCTTAGAAAGGTTATCAATGCTACATTTAATGGATTGCCACAAACTTAATCAAAATGACATGATCTCTATTATCAAAGGGTGTACATTTTTTGACTTTGGTTGTAAGTGAGATTAACCATGTCTAAGGCAAGCCATTCCATGGACATGCCCACACAACATTATGCCAACTTTGATTTATTTGACAAAGTTGTCACATTGTGGATAGGTTCATAAACAATTTTGTGAGAATATGTTCAACCGCAAATGTATCTAGTAGAGAGGGAATAATTGGCATGGGTATCTAGAAACTTGTTTAATGCTATGGGGACATTTTGGGGTAGGAAACAATATAAGTTTTAAAGTTTATGAAGGCAAGTATTTTGTTTTTTTGAGGCAAAACAAGGTCTTTGGAGGTTCAAGTCCATTCCTATGCTTCAAAGGCACCCAAAAGTTAAGGTTTGTAGAAAATCACACACCTTGTGACAACGTATGAAAAATGACCACAAAGATAGAAGGGTGGTTTGCCAAAATGTAAGATATTTAGCAAAACGATTAAAGAACTCTTCGTCCTTTTATGTACCTTGAACTATTAGAACGATGGTAGCCTATGCTGAAATTAAACCTCACCTTAAAAAAAAACTTGTAAAAGTTATTGTAAAGTTCAAAATACTTGAGGTTTGACTCTTAAGGTTTGTGTTCCTTTCTAATGCTTGTTCATTCTAATGTTAGCTTCTCCGGACATTGTGCATCATTTTTTCCTCCTTAATGTGTGAACTCCAAATGTTGTGTGACTTTTCTTTAGCTTGTAAACCTTTTAGTGTGTGAAAATAGTAAGATGTGAGGAGGGAGAAGCAAAAACAGCTAGGAGTGACAAGCTAGCTAAGAATAAATAGTAAGAAAGCAAAAACTAAAACTAAAAGAAAAAAAAGTGGGAAGTGAAACAACACAAGTTTCGAAACCTTGCACATATGTAAGTTGAAACCTTGCACATGGGCAAGAAACTAAGCTCATGTTGAGTTTGGGACAATTTTTGAGTTTGCAGCCCCATTCGACCCCTTTGTAGAATTTTTGTGCAATCTACTTATCTTGTGAATCCAACAAACATGAGCTTCCAATGCCATGTTCATTGGACTTTACGAATAACTTTATTGCACATTACATTATTCACTAAAATTTTAGGATTAGCAACAAGTGAACAATTTGCACTTCAATGAAAAATCACATAGAATCTATTAACCTCTAAGCACGTGATTGACGAGACCACTATTTCTTTTTTCAAACCTAGGAAATAACATAAGCATGAATTATAAGTGTATCTTTTGCACATTACATTTTGCAAGGGCAAAGAGTATAATACCTTCCTTCAGAGATGTCACAACTATCAGAGAAATATAGTTTAAAAAGGTTGAACTAAAGTGGACAGTGAACCAGGATAAAGACAATTCCTAGTTGCAAATGTTGGTAGTGCAAATTTTCAAATATAAAAAAATCTTGCATTATGAACCGAAAAGATAAGCATTACTTGGGCTCTACCCTTTATGACATGTTTAAACAAAATCACAAGTGACAGTGGGACTATTTGATGATGCGTAACTTAACATGAATGCAAAATGGATCTGTTCAAAACAGTAGCTTAGAGATGCATCTAAGTCTCTAGCTGTCTCCCACACACAGGTTCCAATTTGAAGCCAAATTTTTATCCCAAAATCATACTATGATGCAAAGGGTAAGTTTCTGTGTTAACGGCTTGCCCACTATTCCACTATAATGAATGTTCTGAAAATTGGGGGCAAGGCATTTCTATGCTCACATCAGTCTTTTATCCAACCCACCATGAAGAACTGACACCTGGCAGTTATTATACTTGCCACTCCTATTTATCTCTTCACAAATATCAAATAGGGTTTAGGGTCTCTACCCTAAACCCTAAGCCTATACCTCCTTTCTTGGAGACCACCCCGCCCCCAACAAAAGCTTTCCTCTTCATCTCTCTTTGAGTGAAATGTCAATAGGTTTGATGGATGCTACCACTTTTTCAATCACAATATTTCTATTCACAATCGTTTCAGCTTTAAATTTTTCAACTGTGCAAAGCCTTTGCAGGTGATTTCAAACCTGGAAGTCGTTTAAGATATTTTGTTTCAACATGCTCTCTTGCAAAATCTTATGAGGTTACAACTTCTCTTATTTATATTCCATTGGCACTTTGAAGAGACCACATATTGTAGAGATTATTTATGGTAATGAGTACATCAAAGGTTCGTTCATTATATTGGTGGGAGTTTTTTGAATTGATGGTATTACAAAGAGATTCTCTTCGTTCAAGGCAGTGGTGTAGAGTCTCCAGAGATAGCTTTGAGTACATTTGTGGGTTTGTACAATCTGATTTGGAGTCAATAGAAATTCCATGGTTCAATATGAACAATGGTAGAATTATTTTAAATGGTAGATCTTTTTAATTTCACTGATCATGTGCAACAAGTACCTACACCATATGAAACATAACTGGTCAAATTTGAAATTACAATCATTAACTCTTGAGTTAAAGTGGGACCGGCATGGGTTTGTTCAGTGCTCAAAAGCATTCCCAACGTGGTCATGTTCTCTAACAAGGTGGGACCGCCGTCCATTTGTCAATTGAAAACCTCACCTCTCTCTGGTCTCTAATCGTGGTCATATTCCCATTAAATACCATAGCCTAGGGTCAGTTTCAAAACTTGAATTCTTTTTTGAATTTTGAATTTTTTTTTCCCCAACATCTACTGTAATATTGTGATGTGAGCAATGAAATTATTCAGTATGTAGCCTATGATGATTATCATGATTTTCAACATGTCAACTTCATATTTTCATAAATTTTCATTTCACTATTTTGAGGATTATGTAATGACGAAACTGACCTTAGGGTAAGGTGTATGAGAATCATGGAACTCATCATTCATCCTTTCACTATCTTACTCTAAAATATTCATTTCTATAAGTAAAGGCAACTGTAACCAGGAGGCCATGAGTGAACCAGCACCCACTGAGTGCATAATGAAGGATGGATGATAAGTGGTGAGGAAACAATTTTCTGTTGGGTTTCAGTTCCCTTGCTAACCATGGTGGTAAGCTTAGTTTTACTACCTCTTGACAAACCCCTTGAAGATAATATAAAAACAGCATTTACCAATGTATAACTATCTGCAGTTTTATTTTTAACTAGTTTACGGAATTTTGGCAATAAATATAGGTAAGCTTCTTTGGTAAGTTTTCTTTACTCTTGACCTCTAATGTAATGAGATCTTTTGAAATACTTTCTACTTTATCGATAAAGTAACCCTGTCTTCACCCTGTCTTTGGGCCTCCTTTCATCCCCTATCCCCTCTTTCAGTAGTATCCGCAAGGTAAAGACATTTTATTAAATCTCAGTATGAAATGCTGAAACTCAGCGTTTAATGCACGAGGTTCGAGACTAATTATAGTAGTTGTACAGTTAGGAGCAGTGAAAATATGTAACAGCAGTGGAGGCGCTCGGGAGAAAGGAAAGACAAGATGAATCTCGTTTCACCACCAAAATTGATGGTTTTCTGAGTTTCATGCCCCATTGAATGCTAATGTACTTTTTGAATCTCACCCTGTGTATGACTAGGGTTTCAGACTTGGTTGTGTGCAAGTGAAACCCCCGCCAGCCCTTTACCACTGAGCTTGATTGACTTGGGTGTGCCCGTACAACACAAACGGGTTTAGGACCGAAACTATGTATGATTACTACATAGTTATGAGATCTATGTTCTTGGTTGTAAAATTATTCTCCCACTCTTCTACTGTTTATGTAAGCATCACCATTCTCCTACTGTGAACTACACTCAAACAACACCAAAACTATTCAAAACCAAAAGCTTCTAAAAATCCTAAACTTCCATTCTCACAAACTTCCTATTCATCTCATCACTTTGTACAAATCGAAGGTCCATTCAAGGTCACAAACACCTCCTTAAATACTAACCAAAAGGGAAACTACTCAAGAAACTTCCTAAGGGAAACTACTCAAGAAACTTCCTAAGGGAATTTACTCAAGAAGCTTCCTAAGGGAAACTACTCAAGAAGCTTCCTCAGGGAAACTACTCAAGAAGCTTCCTAAGGGAAACAACTCAAG